>Ga0098041_1000171_pt1 | contig 26241 bp, 41 predicted proteins | sample 8_EtaG_FD_77066 | JGI IMG/M metagenome (GOLD analysis project Ga0098041, IMG submission 77066) | Marine viral communities from the Subarctic Pacific Ocean - 8_ETSP_OMZ_AT15162 metaG | ecosystem: Environmental > Aquatic > Marine > Oceanic | place: Pacific Ocean | collected 2015-01-08
AGACAACTCAAACCACAGCAATAACCACGTGCTAACAGCTTATCTCTTGACATAGCTGTATTCATTTTATGTAAACTTCAGGATGCCAACTAAATCATCAATACGTTTTAGTGACTTCTCATAATATTCTTTATCTAACTCACACCCCATAAACTTACGACGTGTATTTGTTGTGGCTACTGCTGTACTACCACTACCACTAAATAAATCTAAAACTACATCACCCTCATTGGTATTTGCTTTTATAATTCTTTCTAAGAGTTCTAAAGGTTTTTGTGTTGGATGCCAACCACAATATTCTTTAGATGTTGTATGATTATTTTTCTGCCAAACATCGGTAGGAATCTTACCTTTGGAATTTAGTTCGACACCTTTTCTAACACTCTTCTTCATAATATATGGAATACGAATATCATCAGCGTTGAAAAGGAATTCTTCACCTTTACTATACATCAGTAAATCTTCATGTTTACGGGCGAAAGTTTTCTTTGTTCTACCACCCCAATCATAACTCCACACAATCCAATTCTGATATGTAAGTTTATCAAAGGAATTCAGAACATCCAATTTATATTTTAGGAATGTATCGGTTTTTGTAGTACCCCAAACATATAAACACCTGTTTGGTTTCAATACACGAACACATTCAGATGTCCATTCCTTGCACCAATCTAAATAGTCTTGTTCGGTATCCCATTTACTATCCCAACCTTTACCACCATCATAACCTATATAGTAAGGTGGGTCAGTCAACACTAAGTCAACTGACTCATCTTCTATCGTCTTGATAAACTCAAGACAATCTTTATTTTCTAAAACCATTACTTCATACTTTCAAACCAATCGGTATCTTTGTAAGACACCTCATACTTTTCTGTATCACCCAAGTTCACAACCACAGTGTTCAAGTTAGTAGTAGCGCCAGCCACCCTATTATTGTGATTAGTCGTGAGTGTCTCTATAACATAATTAGTGTGAGGTTTGATGATAAGTACACACTTTTCTTTCCAAAACACACCGATGTAGTGGTCGTGGTGAGAATACTTCTCAATCGCTTCAAGGGTATAAGCCCCATTGTAAACACCTGAAACTTTGAGTGGTGCGAATGTATCACCATTCTTATTCTTTACTCTACCGACAAGGTTTCTAACTTCTTTATCGTTGACTGCTTTACTTTTATATTCAGCCATAATATCTTTATTAGGATCGTATGCATCAGCACCATATTTATCACTACCTGCACCTGCTGATATCTTTTCGAAAGCCTCATGTCCTAACTTTGCAGCCATGACAGGCTCTCTCCATTTTGTTTTATCAGTTACCTTATGGTAACCCTCACCCTCACCTTTCAAATAAAGTGCGTGAGCCAAGTCTTCATAACTGAAGTTTTCAGCTAAATTTGTAACATTATTCATTTTCTTTTTTTCCCTATTTTTCATACCCTAATATAGGCATAAAGGACCATACGTGTCAAGCCTTTTTTTATATATTTGTTTTTACTCCACCTTTACCTATTTTATCTTCGACTACTCTTTCAATCACTTGCTCTACTACTTCAGGTTCTTTTTTTGATTTATATTCGTTGTATATCTTCTCCACTCTGTCATCTTCTTCTTTATATACTTCATAACTCTTTCTACCTAAAGAAGTATTCCAAGCGATAACCATAGCTAATGCCATAGGGTCGAAAACGAATATTAGTATGAATATGAAAAACTTCACAACTGTATCAACATCGGTATCAAATGTTCTTGCAAGATATATTGCAGGTCCCACATCAACACCTGTTTCGATTAGTTCAACCTTCAAATCAGCAACTTTACCTTTTATATCTAATATCTCATTATTGACTTTCTGTATCTGTGGGTTGAAATCCTCACGTAATTTACGTTTAGCCGTGATATAGTTTTCGGGTAAACTTGCTACTTGTACATCTAACTCTTCTTTTAGAAATACCTTATCTTCTTCAAGTTGTTCTAATCTATCTTCGTATGCTAATAGTGCAGTTGTTTGTTTTTCAAATACTACGGTTGCGCCTTGATAGGCGTTTGACAGGTATCCGAATATACCTGCTGATGTTATCAATACTAATACTGCTACACCTAATGTAAGATACCATTTTAGAATCCTACCCATGTCGTACCAATATTGATATAAAAATGAAGCGGCTACAAGTTTAGTAAACTCTAATGAACCTGCCATTACTATGACAGATAAAGCTGCTCCACTAAAAAGTTTTGATAATCCAAATACTGAGAAAAATGCTGCACTACCTGCTACAAGTAATGCAGAAAATCCAATAAGTGAACTAAAATTCTTTACTCTCTCTAACACATTTTTTCTCCAAAGTTTCAGTCCTCAAGTTCTACTAAATCTACAACCTCTGTAACTAATTTAGAAACTCTGGCTAATTGAGCTGATACTTCTTCTTTTGTTATTGTGTTATCGTCAACTCTTTCTACAAGTCTATCTACACCTGTAGAAATTTGTTCTAACTTATTTTCTATCGTATCTTTGTATCTCATTGTAACTCCTATGCTTGTGGCATATCTTCTTTATGTATCCAAATAAAATTTTTTACTAACCAATCATCTTTCATCATTTTTTGAACTTCAGGAGGTAATTTAGTTTCTGCTATAGACGCACTAAGGTGTGCTTGCTCTTGATGAAAAGCGGCTATTTTATCAAACAATTTTTTGAAAAATTTATCCATTTTTTTCTCCTACATATAAGTATCTAAGTTTTCGCCTTTATTATCTTTTATTTCATCGAACTCGACGTCTATAATTTTACTGCATATATATAAGGTGTTATCTTTTCTCAAGACGGTGTCAGCGAGAAAATGTCTTTTCTTTAGCTGTTCACTATCCACAGATTTTGCTTTAGGAACTGGCACCGTCTCAAGAACGACGTATCTATCCTGATTGACAGATACGATTTTCATTTAGGAGATTTTTACTGAGTGCTTTACAGGTTTCTCAGGTTCTACTTTTGGAATCTCAATGGATAGTAATCCATCTTTGAACGATGCCTTGATTTGTTCCCCATCAAGAAGTTCTCCAAGCTCAAATTGTCTTTTGAACGATGAATGCTTTAGTTCTCTTCTGATTACTTTAGCACCTGAATCGTCAAACAATCCATGCTTGTCACCTGAAATAGTAAGGATACCATCCTCTACATCAATAGACAAATCCTTTTTGTCTAAGCCAGGAATCTCAGCGACAACACCAACTTTATCATCGTATTCATATACGTTTACTTTTGGATATGCTGAACCTTGCATTGGATTTACACCAACTGTTTTAGCCATCTCAGGAAACTGAGCTGCTACTATTTGGTCGAACACTTTATCGAATGGGGTTAAAAAAGAATCCCTGTCAAGAACAGGGGCTGTGCGATTAAAGACTACTTTAGTCATTATATTCTCCTTGTTTACTTTTAGTCAAACAGAGATTGATTCTTACGACATCTAATCTCTTTATTATATCGACCTCACATGAGCGCCGAATTCTATTATAAATATAAGGGATGGATGATTTTTACGTTTGATAAATAAGTGGAAACTAAAAATTTTCCACCCCTATATTTAATTGGAGCGGGATTACAGAACCGCCCTGCACCTTCTTCGATGGTATCGAAGTGTATCTCCCTTGATACTTCTCCCGCAAATGTTTGGAAATTATTGGGGATGTTGGATTAGCGATTACCAACAACTTTCTCGCTCAGATTTTATTTGCCCTTGTACCTACTACCCATCAGTTACGATGATTCTCCTTATGAATGGTTAGTCCACGTCAAAGTGAGTATAACCTCTGTAGTATTGCTTTATCTCTCTGAGTTTAGATTGATTCAGCCACTAAGTTGGGATTTCAGTTTTACCCTTACCCAAAACAAGGTCTAAAGAATCGCTTCTTTATTTATTCTGAAAGTACTTTCTCCAACTACTATCGTAGGGTATTGTCAACATTTAGCCGAATACCAACTCACCACAAGTCTCGGAGCGGATTGCCTTATGGGCTTCTAAAGGTTACCCATTGTTCAGCCAATCCCATACAGAGTTAATTACTCTCTGTACTTTCCATTTCCAAATTGTCAAAAAACTTTATATGTATATATATATTACTAAGAAACGCAAAAACGTGTTTTTTTTTATTTTTATTATGGATACACAAAAACTAAAGAAACAAATTCAATATACAGTACAGTTACTTGTATCAGTTATAGTTGCGCTTGAAATAGCAACCCCGCCTAATCCATATAAAAATCAACTGATAGTAGGACTTACCATACTAATTTGTCTCAAATATAATATCGTCGAACGTGCAGTTGAATCTCTCGATAGATTTATTTCACAAATCAAAAAATATCTATAGCGTCACTTATCTGATTTATTAGTAAAGTTACTGATACTCCAAGTGTAGCTCCGTAGCCAAAATACAACCATTTATTTTCATACCAACTCGGCTTAACTAACTTAACCTTTTTCTCTGTAAGTTGTAAGTCCTCTTCTAACAAAGCTACTTTTTCATTCAACAAATTTATTTCGACTGATTTCAAACTATCTTGCGTAGATATTGAATCAACCTGAAACTCTAATTGTATGAATTGGTTTTCAAGATTTACCATCTCTTCATCAGTAAATGTGGTTTGTGATAAACCTACTGATAAGAATAATAGTATTAGAAACTTTTTCATTTTAATAACCTCTCATCATTTTATCTAATTCCGACCAAGCTTCCATAGCCGCTCCGAAATCAAACATTATTTTCAGTAATATGAAGCCTATCCAAGATAATAGTGCTATTTCAACTACTTCAAATATTTGTAAAACTGTTTCGTGTTTTATTTTTTTCATGATACTCCTAACATTGTTGTTAGTATTTGTTCTGCAACTAAATACGGATTTGCGTTTGAAGCAGGTCTTCTATCTTCAATATATAAACCTGCAGTTTGTTTTAATTTGTTATGTCCATCTTTTATCATCATAGAATAATTTTTTACACCATCCATTCCGATTTCACCATCAGGATTGTCGTGTGGTCCATAAAAACTAAATTTTTTATAATTAGACGTAGATGCTGAGTTTGACATTCGTAATCGATTGTCACCTGCTATATTCATGTAGTCTTTATGTCTTTTAGAAAATTCTTGTTTCAACATCTCAAAATAGTTAGATGCGAATTTACCAATCTCACCCTCTTCATTTTCTAACTGATAATAATCAACACTTCTTGTTGTTATGTTAGAAAAGTTTGTATGTAAGCCCGAACCATTCTTCATCAGAAAAGGTTTTGCGTCGAAGTAAATTTTATATTCATTTTCTTCTGCTATCTTGTAAGACAAATATCTTGCTAATGATAATTTAGCTATAGCGTCTAATGTAAGATAAGGACCTACAATAAACTCAAATTGATTTGCAGATGCTTCGAAAGTATTACCTATATGTTCTATTGTATTAGTTTTGAGTAAGACTTCATTTATCTTTCCCTCAATAACTTGAACATCAAGTTGTTGTTCAACAAAACCACACATATTCTTTGGGTCTGTATTTATATGTGGTACACCAATATGTGACCTACCTAAAACTCTATTAGCAGCTGAACAAAAGTCAGAACCAACCCCATTATGTTTTTGTATTCGTAAATGGTCAAACTCTGATGTTTTACTTGAGTCTTTTGCATATATATAATATTCTTGCTCAAACCCAAACCAAACGTTTCTATGATTGTCGTCAGATTCTATTTGTTCAATAATATCAATAAGTGTAGAGTATTGTTTATCATCATCTAAACACAAAATTATTTTATCATCAGAATCGGGCGCACGAAATGGACTATCTATTTCGTAAACAGAATACCAATCTCCCAAACTATCTTTTTCTTCAAAAGATAATTCTTTATCATAGTTTATTTTGACGTAAGTATTCATTTTTTTTCCAAAGCCCAATATACAATTCTATCATCCTCACCGATTTGTTTATCAAACCATTTTTTGTGCCCACCCCACATTCTTTCTCTACCACGAGTCTGTTTTAATGATGCAGTCCAACAAGAAAAATTAGAGGTTTTACAATCATCCATTATTTTAGATACAACTCGATAGTAAATTCCTAAACCTGCTGTATCGATATGTGCCCAAGAATATCCTAACTCATAATCATAATCTCGTATATTGAGCCAACTTGGAAGTTGTTTACGAATATTATTTTTTAGACAACTAAAAGCTATTATATTATTATTTTTTCTTATGATATAAGCATAAGCAAGATTCCTATATATATAGTCATTATCTTTTAATTGTCCACTCTCAGACAAAGTAGTTTTTATAAAATCTAAATCTTCTTTAGAAAGATTTTCTTTTTTATAAACTTCTACTTTTTCTTTGCTCTCGCTTTTAATGAAGTTCTCGCTTTCTTCGCTGAAGTAACTTTCTTAGGTGCTTTTTTCTTAGTAGCTTTTTTCTGAGCCTTTTTTACTTCAGTAATTTTCTTATCTACTTTTTTCACCTGTTTTTTGACAACTTTCTTTTTAGCGTCAACTTTCTTTACCTCTGCTTTTTTCTTAGCAGTTGCTTTCGAACTCAATCCTAAGATTCCTAAAATCAATCCTATGATTTTCATTAGTCCTTTCATTTGATTTCCTTTCTCCAATATGTTAGTAAATCATCACAAATATCTTCTAAATTTTTCTTTGGTTCCCAACCTGTTTTTTCTCTAAACTTTGTACTATCAGGAATCTGTAAGGTTATGTCTGTAGGTCTAGCTCTACTTTCATCATATTCTTTTTCTATGTCAACTTCGGTTTTACTTATCAACATATCCAATGCTTCTCCTACAGTACAAGTGTGGTCACCACCTATGTTGTATACTTCACCATAATCACAACGTTCTACTGCTAACCAATATGCTTTTATAGCATCATCGATATGATTGTAAGTACGAACTGAACCAAGATTACCATGATATACTTTACCATCACCATAACCTTTTTCTGCTTCAACTATTTGTTTTGCGAAGTTAGATAAAGCAAACACACTACCTCTACGGCTTCCCTCATGTGAAAACATTCTTGTAGTAATAATTCTCAAACCATGTGCTTTTGCATAATATTGAGACATCAAATCATGTCCAACTTTAGAAATAGAATATGGATTAGCAGCTCTGATATCATTTGTTTCTTTGATTGGAACTTCATCTTCTGTTGGTAATCCATAAACTTCGGATGATGAACAACTCAAGATTATTGGGTCCATCAAACCATCAGCCTTTGCTTGTTTTACTTCATCAAGTAAATTGGTTGTACCAATAATATTTGTTGTCAACGTACTTACGGGTGTTGTCAGACTCGCTTGTACATAACTTTGTGCTGCAAAGTGAAATATGTAATCAGGTCGTAACCAATATAGAGTTTGGTGTAAACTACCTCTGTCTAATAAATCACCCTCAAGTAAATTTATTTTATCTTCAATATGTTTTATATTTCTATCATCACTACGCCATCTTTTTATACCATATACCTCAACACCTTGTTCTAATAAATATTCTGCCATATGGCTTCCAACAAAACCTGTAATTCCTGTAATTAGTGCATTCATACTTTTAGTAGATTCCTTTCTTTCCACTCTTCTATTTTTGGTGTATCGAGTAAATCAATAATCAACGTATATCTATCTTCTTCACCCATATTAAATAATGTGTGGTATTTATTGTCAACTTCAAAATGGTACATATAACCATTCTTTAGTTGGTGAACATTATAATCATCAGACTCTTTATCCATATAATCCTCTAACTTCCAACCTTGATATTTGTCTATGTGATCGTTCTCAAAGATTACTAAAAAACAAAATGAATTTTGTATCAAAGGAATTTGTACTCTGAAAAGTGGTGTCTTTTTACTCCACGCGTCACGATGAATAAAATATTGAGACATACTCTCTCTACGAACAAATCTAGCTGCTAAAACATCAGAGTCAAAACTTTCAATTATTTCATCAACATATGATAATTTACTCCTATCATAATTATGTTTTATTATTGGAGCTTTTATATTAGTGTAACCACCTTTAACGTAAGGTCCTTGAGCTGCGTAAGAACCCTCAAAAAATTTATTACCCCAATCTCTATGTAAATTTAACTCTCGAATGTATGGTGTATATTTTTCTTTGGGGTCTCTTGCTAATAAAGAAATACAATGATTTCTAAATCCTGTATGATAATCCATTACTGATTCAGCGTATTTTTTTTCTTCTAACAATTTATCTAAATCGTATTTATCACCTTTATATAGACTCATGTTATAAATACTCCTGAACAATTCTACTTATACCTTGAAACTCAAACAACTTATGAAGTCTTTGATTCATCATCACACTCACAACTTCATCTTTATTAAAATCATAAAATTTTTTATATGGAAAAATCATGCCTGATATAACACTAAACTCCAAAACTTTGTAACCATCTTTTGTGTTTATGATATCCCAACTCATATAATAAGTATCAAGTTTTTTTCGTTGAATATCCGATAATTTTTTTATCAATGATAACAAGTCATCATTCAAATCATCAAAACCATCAGAAAAACGTATAGCCATAGATGGTGATTTTCTCAATTCTAATACTTCTTTTCTATCTCTCCATTCAGTTCCATATGGAAAATTATCTTTGTTTCCTGTCTTCCAATCATTATGTCGTCTGTAAAATGTAAAGCCTGAATCGAACACCATAACTCTATAATCAAAATCTATATCTTGATATTGTTGTATCAATGCAGGATAAATTGATTCTTGTGTCCAACCTCTTGTCTTTTCATTATCAACAACATCATCTATAGATTCAAAATACTGAACGTGTTCGGCACCTGCTCCCCAACTTTTTTTCATTACTATCGGAAAATCTATATTTATATCTTTTTTACTTTCAACATAAAAAGTTTCTAAGCATGGTATATCATTATTTTTCATAAAAGCGTATTGTCTACGTTTATTATTATAGTAATGATATGAAGATTGTGATGGAAAAACTTTACTAAACTTTTCCCATATAATAGGTAGAGTAACTTTACTGAGTTGTAAGTCTTTTGCGTCATGCGCAAATCTTCCAAAAAATACATCATCGGGTTTTGGATTCAAAGATTTTACAACATCAATATCATGACCATCAATTATTTTAGTAGGTATTCCTCTTCTTTTCAAATCCTTATAGATTGGAATGCCCCAAGAACCAAGAGATTGATTATTGTAAATTGTATCTTTATGGACGTAAATCATGAACGTAGTATAATCCTTGTCTTGGTGCTATGTTGAAACAATTTAGTGGGTACTTTGTCGGAACCTTTCTATATACAGAAGCAAACTCACTCCACATAGAATTACTTGCTATAAAAATTTTACAATAAGATAGAGCTAATAAATCTGTGACATCGTGTAAGTCTATCTTTGGTGTTCCATAACCTTGAGCAAATCCCCACTTAGGTCTTTCTTTTTTATGTAACAACATATGGTCACTCATAACTACATCATACCTATCAGTAAAAAACTTTACCTCATCAAGTGTGGCGTCTGTACTGAGATAAAATATTTGTCTTGGATTTTTTTCTAAAATCCTATCACACATCTTGATGTAGTATTCATCGTCTAAGTAAGCATCTTTCCAATTATCATTATCATTATCTAACCACTCTTTGTATTCTTTACTACCATCATCAACTAAATCTCCACGACGGATATGAACACCAACCATATCCATACACTTTGTATATACGAGATGTTCTAACTCTTTATCAAACTCTAAAAGTTTTAGTGGTCGATGTCTATCATTAGGCATTGGTATCTTATTGAATATACAATTCCAATCTTCTTTGATAGCTCTTATCTTGTGTTGTTCTGACGTGAACGACGTGTTTGGAAATTTTATAAACTCACATTCAGGATAAATTTTATCAGATAAAATAATCTCATGAGTATCACGATATTTTATTTGTAAATATTCCCAAACGAATATTTTGTGTCCAAATCCAGGTGGATTGTGACTTAGGGTTGTAACAGTTTGTTTCAAGTTAGTTGTGTACTAATACTCCATCTACAAAATAAACATCATGTGGTTCTATGTTAGTACGATAGAAACTTTGTGATACCGATGATGTTACATATGACCATTTTGTACAATCAATTACTTCCATTGAAGAACTTAAAAATTTCATACCTGCTACAACATCACCTGCATATTCAAAATACCAACTTCCTGTATTTGGATATGAACTACCACTCCAAGTAAGTATTGTGTGACTTGGTGTCATTGTTAGAGGATTATCCCTACCATTATCAGATTCAATAGATACCCAATTAACATATTGTCCTGAGCCTGTCGCACTTACTGAGGAAGTTGTCACCGTTACTTGAGAAGTAATATCTGAGCCTGTATACTCCCATAACAAATATTCTGATGCTACATCTGAATCAGGTAAACCCGTGATGTTTGCTGATAAAACTTTATCACCTATTGACATGGATACTTGAGCTTTATCTACTAACCCTGCAGAACCACTAACCATCACTGCTTCACCTGCACCCACCGACTCAACTCCTTTATTATGTGTAAGAACATCTTCAGCAAAAAATGTATGATATAATTCTGTTTCAAATATGTATGTTTGAGCACGATTTGAAGCATTGTTTACTTTATGTTCTTCTATATTAGTAATTTTTGTTTCAACCAATCCACCTTCTCTTTCTCCACTTCCATCACCATCCTTATGAACAAAAACTATATCATCAACCTGAATCGGTTCTACTGAAGCAAATGTGTCTTCGAAATTTGGAAAGTGATAAACACCACCATAATTATCCATAGTCTTTTGTGGATTGTAAGAACTCCAACCTTTGTCTTTTACTAAAAAAGGATGGTCGTGTGTACAAATGATATCGTCTTTCCCATCCACGGAAATTTTTACAAAATCATTGTGAATTGGTGTTTTTATTCCTACTACTTTATCAGTAATAATTTTATCGTTAGCTTCATCCCATGAAATTACTTCATCACCAATTTCTATATCTTCGATGTTTTTATAACTATGGTCACTCATCAATATTTTTGTATCTCCGAGAAAACAAAAGTGACCACATTCTGCAATAGGTCCTGAATAGATATAACCCTCTACATCGGTTTCTATATATTTTTGTTCTTTAGAATCCCAAGTAAAATCTACTTTGGTGTTTATCCATTTTTTAGGCATAATTCAATCCTTTTTTATAAATATATCCATTTATTAAATATCAACTTTTTTTCGTAAATCATAGTATATTTATCTAATTTTACATCCGAATTCGTTTGCATTGGTGTCACTAACTCATCTATCGCTGATTTAGTATACGTTTCTGCATAATTCATTTGCTTATAAGGTTCAGGCCATATCTTTGGTATTCTCTTATCATCAACAACGGATGGGTGTGGAGCGTCGTTAGTTTCTAACATCCACAGTTTCATATCTTCATCAGGCATAACATCCATACCAAATATGTGAATCATATTTCTCTGAGTTTGATTATTTAGTTTTTTATAAACATCGTCGGAAAAATCAACCATCATATCAATAAATTTCTTTTCTAATATTTCTCTATGTGGATGTTGTGTAAATGAAATCATACCATTGTTGATTACATCCCAAGAATACTTTGGTCTAAGTTCTAAATCATCGTAAAAGTCAATCCAATAGGAATCCCAATTTGTAAGTTGAACTTCTGAACTAAGATTGTTTTTATCATACTTCATTGGTGCTAATCTAACAAAGTGGTCGAAAAATAAATATGTTCTAAGATATCCTTGATAGGTAGTCATCGCTATAAACATTCTCAAGTCTTGTTTCCTACCATCTTGTAGTAATGGATTATCAATACCTTTTTGATATACCGCATTTTTCATATCAACACTTCTGACATCATCGGTTATGATAATACCTTTACCATTTGCACCTACGTTTGGTTTGACATACCATCTACCATCACTCATTGGATTTTCTAAATGTGATTCGGGATAATAATCCTTATCCTTGAACCACTCATGCATATCTATCTTGAATGGTGGATAGATATCAGTAGGGAAGTAACACCTATATTGTTTAGATTGATAGAACTCTTCGAAACCATCAGGATCGTACATCTCAAAATAGTCACCCCATAGCTCTATAACTTTTCTTTTTTCTCTACTCAAAGAACTCATAGTGCCTACTCCCTTTGAATTGTTTTTTTAGTTCAGCAAAATTTTCTATCACTTCACTCATATGATAAGTGTTTTGTTGTAACGGAACTAATGGTTTATAATCAGGATCCTCGTCGACGCCTAAGTATTTATATATCCTACTCAACTCTTCATCTCTATCATCTAACAAATCTTCGTAGTCAACTCTTAGGTGTGGTATGTGTTCATATCTTTTATAATAATCTTCTACAATATCAAATGTTCTACGTAACCAATTTTCAGTAAACCTATATACTTTTTTTTCTATTATTTCATTTGGATCCCAATAAACCCAATCATCTCTATGTCCATGTAAAGCCTTGTAGTAGGAATACACTTGTCTAAGTAAATTTCTTCTCTTGAGAAAAATAACTTTTGTTCCATATGGACCTGTAGTGTTTTTTACGTATTCGTATAAGTCTTTGTGATTATGATATTCATCAAATGAAAACTTTACACCTACTTTCATACTACTACTACCAACTGAACACTCTGAAAATATCTTATCCCAATTATCTATATTCTTTTTTATCCATCGCCAATCTTTATCATATAGATAAGTTCTACTCAACTTTCTAAGTCTTTCTTCGTTTCCTAAATAATAGATAGCGTTGAGGTATTCATCTTTACTTTTCCTATGCCCATACAAGTCTGTACCAAATGGTCTAAATAAGCATAGTATCTCTCTATGCGAACCCAATAAGTTTTGTAGGTAAGTTGAACCTGCTCTATGAAAATGATTTATTACAAAATCTATCATCGATTGACTTTCATTCTATCCAAAGAATGTGTTTCATTTTCATACCATTCGTGTTTAGGACCTAATACATGACTTATAATTATTTTTTTACAACCTCGTGTTACAGGTGTAGAAGTGTGAAATAAGTATGATGGGAATATTGTTATTACACCAATTTGTTTTTTAGGTTCAGCAAAATCACCATTGAATAAAAACAAATCACCACCACCGTAATCCGTATTTAGTTGAACTGTCAACGTAAGTCTTTGATGTAAAAAATTATCGGTATGCCAATCATATTTATGTCCTACATCATAAGTTCGTATTCCTATCTCATCTCTCAAATATATATCTTTGAACTTGTAAACACGCTTGTTTATTTTTACAACCTCTGCTTCTATTCTATTTCTTATCCAAGAATTACTATCATCCTCTACAATAAAGTCAACATAACTATCATGCCCTTTAGTTTTGAAATCAGATTCTATAGTTGGAGTTTGTAATATTTTATTACACTCGTCTTCTGAAAAAATTCTTCTTTGTATAAACGGATATAAAGAATTAGATTTTAGATTTTTATTTGTTGTAGACATCACACCTTGGACCTTGTAGAAAAGTTAGTAAAGTTTTTCGTTTACCCTTTGTAACAGGAGATACGTGATGAAATAAAAATGGTGGCCATACTGTCATCACACCTACCATCTTTTTTGGTTCCAAAAACTCACCATTGAAAATATATAACTGCCCACCCTCATAATCATCATTCAAAGTTATAGACATACTCAATCTCTGTCCCCAAAAGTTATCAGTATGCCAATCATAAGATTCATTCTCATCGTATATTCTGTAACCTATTTCGTTTTCTAAATACACATCCTTATAATTGTAAATACGCTTATTGATGTCCAATAAAGTTTTTTCTATTCTATCACGTATCCATTTATTGTCATCATTTCGTAACAACAAATTTAGTTTCTTCATATGTACATAAGTTACGAATGGTGCTGGCTTTGTTTCAACAGACATTATTTTTTCACACTCTTCTTGCGTAAATACTTTACGCTGTACTATCTTGTATAACTTATTAGCTTTCAGTTCCATATTTTTTTATAAAGTAATTCATGACAGAAGATTTTTCAGCCATATCTAAAGTATATCCTTTTTCATTCCACACGGAATCACATAGGTGCATCCCAATCAACTCACTCTTCAAAACACATGATGTGAATATTTTTTCTATCTCATAATAATCTATAGATTGAAAAGTATCATAATGTAAAACATATTTATCTAAAGAATATTTATGTACCATCTTATCTAATATATCAGGACCTGTCTCACCATGAACAAGTCTATCTCTATTCCTATTCTCACAATAGTTGATGAGAGATTTGAATATCGGTGCTTCTTTTTCTTGCGTAAATATAAAGCTATTTGTGACTTGTTGTCTACGAAGAGATTTACTCCATTGTGATATAAAATAATAATTCCATTTATCAGGTAAATGGTCACTACCTCTATCTATTACGATATCGGTATCTGTCCAACATCCACCATTTTCATATAACAATTTATATCTGAAATGATTTGCAAAACCTGATGGTGAACCTTTATTGAATCCTTTTTTATAATACCATATTTCTGATTCAGGTAATATATCATTGGCATCAAGTATTCTTACACCCGATGGTATGTTTTCTACATCATCATATACATACAGATTATAATTCCATTCATTTTTTATAAACGAATTTATCGATAAGATGTTTTGTGGTAAAAGTTTTTTACCTACCCATAGACTATTTGCTTCTATGATATCCTCTCTAAGACTTGTTCTTTTGGTATAGCCCCAACGAATCTATCGACTTCTTGTCCATTCTCCATAACTACAGTGGTTGGAACTGAACGTACTCCAAACTCTGCAGCTACATCACTTTGTTCATCAACATCGATAAACTCAACGTTACTTCCTTGCGATGCTATTTCTTGCATTACAGGCTTGAATACTTTACAAGGTCCACACCAAGTAGCTGAGAAATATTTCAATGATTTCATTCTTTACTAACTCCAAGTTATATATTGAAAAGATTGTATTGTATTTTTAGTTCCATAAGGAACAACGATTTTATACGTCCTTGATTGATTCTTTTGCTTTTGCTTTTTCTTCTTTGATTTCATTTTTAAAATCTTTCTTCTTACCACCGTGGTAATCGTAAGCGTGTCCTTCTTCTATTAGGATATCATTCACACTTACCCAACCATCAGCTGATAAATCAATTCCACTATCAGTATTAGCAATACACTCAGTAATATGCTGCCCAACGTATTCAGGTGATACAAAGACTTCTCCAAGAACCCTACCGAACTTACCTGTTCCAAAAGACTTGAGTTTAAATTTACCAGCTTCAAGGAGTTCTTTGTTTCTTGCTTTTGCTGCAAGTCCTTTTTTCTTTTCATCTAAGTCTCTTGTTCTACTTTCCCAAGTGTCGATACCCATGTATCTAATACGTTTTTTTATTTTCAAATCGAAACCTAAATCAATATAACAATCGATTGTGTCTCCATCTAAAACTTTGATTAGTTCTGCTTCGTATTCACGAGCGTCTAATTTTTTTGCCATTAGTTTCTCCTGTTACGTAACCAAGAGAAACTATGCTTCTCTAATTATTTAAATTTATACCCACTTGATTTGCAACTACTTTTATAAGAGCAGTCACCTTATCCCACTTACCACTATAAATATTACTAAGTATAGTAACTGCTTCAGATTGAGTAATTTTCTTTGCTATCATTTGATTATCATATAAAAATTCTTTTGAATCTGAAGATGTGTGGGATATTTTTTCAACAACATCTAATACATCTTTCAATTTCAAATAAGACTCATATGAACACCCTATGCCATTTGCATCATAATTCGATACCATTACTAAGTATTTTTCGTAACTACTAAATTGTTCTTGCTTCATTTTAATTTCTTGAACTCCTCTTTTGGATCTATTTGTACTCTTGTTTCAACTCCCCCACCAAATGGTCGTTTAGTAACGACGCTATCTCCATCAGCGGTTTCGTGTTGCTCATAAACAAACTTGCTATCTTGATTAGGTACTAACTCTTCTGCTAACCTAAGCCGCTCGTTTTCAAATTTTTGTTCGACGTGTTCATCGCCAGGATCGTGGTCTGATATAAAGTTTTTATCAGAGCCAAGAACTGCAGGGTCAGGAACTACGTCATTAGCTACGAATATTTCCATAGCAAGACTTTTTATAAACTCTGAATCTAAAGTTCTATTGATATGTCTCTCTAATACTTTTTGTATTTTAGTGATATTCATTCTTTACTCCTATGAAAAAAAAGCCCGAGCCTCACAACGGAAACTCGGGCTTGTGTTAGGGAATGAGAGAAAAAAATTATAGTCGTTGGATAAAATCATTTAGTCTTTGAACAAGGTTTCGAATATCTTTGCCTGAAAACCAAGCTCTTTTGATAAGTGTTTTGTAAACTTCAAATATTATTTCTTTGTTTTTCATAAATAAATATAAACGAAGCGCCCGAAAATCGATTATTTTTTCAGGCGCTTCTTTTCACATACTACCTACTATTTCACGTCGAAAGGATTTTCTTCATCAATCTCATCATCAACCTCATTGAAGATATTCTCATCAGAGCCATCATTCAGATACTTCTGAACTAACTGCTTGATAAATGTCCTCTCACTATCAGCCCCACCTGAAGAATCAAACTGAGGGTAAACACAAACCTCAGCTGCCTCATCAAGTCCGAAACCGTCATAAAGCAACCCTGCCATTTCAACAGAAGTACGGGTAGAAATTCCACTCATGAACTTACCATCTTCTGAGTTGGCCTCCAATCTTGTTGAGTGAGCTATTTCGGAAACTGACTTGAGAATTACAGGATCGACATTGGGATAGAGATACTTCAGTAAACCTAACTCTTCCTCATCATTCAACACATCCATCTCAACAATAATGAATCTATCCATAAGAGCCTTATCCATAACTCTTGTAGAAGTGTACTCATTACCAATGTTAGCCGTCGCTACGAAAGTGACACCATTAGCGACTTTGATAGTAGCTTGTCCATCTGCCTCATCTAATCTCAAATACCTCTGACCTTCGTCAAGAACAGTCATCAAAATATTCCAAGCGTCAGGATGAGCCCTTGACAACTCGTCAAGAAGAATCACTGCATTTTCAGTTTGAATTGCTTTGACAAACAATGACTCTGAGAAGTAAGTACCCTTACCTTTATCAAAGTGAACGTTACCAATCAAACTAGCTCTTGGGTCTTGAGTAGCTCCCAAGTTGAAATAGAAGTCAGGACGACTTAGTGATTTGACGAGTGATTTAGCGGCGAGAGTCTTACCACAACCGGCAGGACCTGTCATCAGCATATTCTTACCTCTTACGGCAGAACGAACAAGATATTTCCACTTTAGTTCTTTCATCACAAGCATCTCAGGCTTTAGATTATAAGAACTATGAATGAAATTTAGAACTTCAGCGTGATCCTCAGGAACTGCAATCTCTTCAGCGTCGAAGACAGGAGCCCCTGCAGATTCAAACTCAGACATCGGAACTTTCCACCAATAAAAGTTACCTGCTTTATTCACCCTACGTTCAAGAGCCATACCTTGTTGGTAAGCCCTCTTACGGGTGCCCGTTCCAATATCGGAAGTGTATTTGTTTCCATCGTTATCAAAAGCATTGAAACGATTTCCACTTTTTACGATTTTTACAATTACGTTTTTATTACTCATTTTCTCTTTATTCCCTTATTATTTATAACTAAATATACACACAAAAGACCATACGTGTCAAGCCTTTTTTTATTTTTTTTTCTCATTATTTAGCCAAGAAAAGATGGTTCATAGTCTTGGCGATTTGTCTCACATCATTCATTCCAATTACTTTTGCACTCGAACCATACATTGTCTTGAAGTCTCTGAAAGTTGACTCACGATCATAAGAACCTGAAACAAAGTATGATAGAATATCTATCCCACGCTTTCTCATTTCAGTAACTTTTTTCTTAGTGTGAGTCATAGCTTGATTACCATGATAGTAAACAGAGTCATTACTAAACATCGGCATCCCATCAGAAATATTCAAGAAGTAACTCTTCTTATTGTTATTCGATTCAACTAAGTAATTAGAAATGGCGTCGAAACATAAACCCTCAGGAGTAGTTCCTGCTGGACCTAAATACTTCCAAAACTTTCTCACGTGAGAGAACTTATCAACACGACTATCATAACAAATAACAACCACAGGCGAATCACGTTTAGTGCTTCTAATATCAACCACGATGTCCAATCCCTCAATCATTGAAGCCGCCTTAGCAAGTGCCGTTGCACACTTGATTGATTCTGTCCATTTGTCACCACCCATACTACCACTAGCATCAATCGAAACGTGTAAGTGAGCGTCGGCGTATCTTTCAGTAAATGTAGTTGAAAAGACATTGTTGTTTCCGAAACCTAACTCAGCAATCAATCTCTTATCGATTCTACCACTATCCTTACGAGACCACTTGGTATCTCTCTCATCATTACGTATCGCCAACTTCTTACCCAACAAGATACCTAACTTGACACCCTCATCAATAACATCACTATTGTGCTCTGCGTATCTACTATATCTATTTGAAACACACCCAATTATATTTGAGTCAACCAAAGATTGAGTAATTTTTTTCACCACGATTACATTAGTTTTTTGATTGGAAGATACATATTCACCTTTTTGATAATCGTAAACCTCACCTGGCACATCCACCTCTTCAAGATTCATACCTGCTTTTTCAACAGCGTTGACTTCTTGTGCATACTTCTTAGCCATCTTAGTTTTCTTGACATCACCATTATTGAATTTCTTCTGCTTCTCAATAGCTCTCTCAAGAGACTTTCTCTGATTATCCGACAACTCAGGAATATCAAGGTTATCACCACCACTACCATCCATCTCAGATTCAGGTGAAGCAGGTTTCTTCTCCATTTGCTTATCACCCCAATGGTCCTCAACTTCTTCCTCAACATAGTCATCTAAGTTCTTGAGAATAAGTCTGTAAAGTTTTACAGCCACATCAAATGCTTCTGAAGTATTCTTGATAGTCTTAGGATGATTTACTTTGAAAACAATATCATACATTTTTTCTAAATCAGGCAAAACATCAAGTCTACGATTCTCATTAGTGAAGTTTAGAATTCTGAAAATATATGAATCCCAAGTTCTATTGGTATGTTCATTTGACTTGACTGCTTTGTCAATGATATTAGAATGAAAGTAAGTTTTGTACATTGAGTGGTAGTAACCCTTGTAGCCAGGCGAAGTAGAAAAGACATAGTAGTCAATACGTCTATCCTCAACATAGTTTAGAAGTGACTTGACGTGTTGATGAACCATCATGTCATTGAAACCTTTTTTCTCAGCATCAATACGAATCTCTTGTGGTATCGAAGTTGAAAGATGCTTTAGAAAGTCAAAGTCAGATAGTTTGATATGTGAACCCTCATGAAGAGCCAAACCAACCATACTATCAAAATTTTTATCCTTGATGTTAGAAGAGATAACAACTTTTTTACCATCGGTATAAGAGTCATTACCAACATTGAAGACAACAGGTATATCAGAACGGCCCGTTACAATGTTTACAAAGTTTGCGATAGAACGACGATAAGCCGCTAACTGAATAGTGTCGACTTTAGGTTTGTTTATCTCATCTTCATCAAATATAGAAGTACGACGACCGAAGTCATCACCCATCCAAAAGGATGATTTATCATTGGTGTAACCACCAACTGAGTATCTCTCACGAAGTGCCATCGGATTGAAGTGTTTTATTTTTGTCATTTTTTCTCTCATTTTCTACCTAAATATACGGATAAAATGCAATACGTGTCAAGCCTTTTTTTCATTTTATTTTCATTGTCCATTTACGTAGTCTTTTTGGTAATAACTCGAAATGATTGATTTCTTCTAACATCTTAGATTTGTTACCTAATGATATTTTGTCAGTATTGAATAATTCTTTGAGCCATGTAATTGTATTTTGATAACCATTATCTTTGTAGTATAACATAGTCTTATTATATAAGGTGTCGTAATCCATATGCTTGATAGTACACACATCTTTGACAACTTTAGGTTTGGGTTTAGGATTGTATAAGTTGTGATAGTATTGTTCTAACCACCTATCCCATGATTGGTCGGCGTATATACCTTTAGCGGCACGTGTCTTGCCTGTACTACGTCTATCTATACGTTTTAGATTGTTGGCTGCAGTTTTAGATACAGGCTGAACATAACCGCCTGTCTTATGAGGATATACAGTGTGAGCTGAATAGGCTTCTACTTCAGAACATTCTAAACATTCGGTGTAACCTAAGTGTGCTCTTTGTTTAGCTAAGTCAACGTCACATTTTTTACACTTATTCATATTGGAAAATACAAATAAATTTATATATGTGTCAAGCCTTTTTTATCTTTTTTATTTCATCAGGCGAGTAACAAATATCAGCTGAGCCTGATGTGGGTAGGGGTGGAAACTCCTCTTCCATACACCAACAATCACCCTCAGGTTCACATTCGAAATCTACATTGGGTATGTCTTTAGAACTCATATTCAAGTTCATCCAAATCTCTTTTGAACCACCAAGATATCGTGTTATAAGATTCTACTGAGTAATAGTCTTTATAATCTGTATGTGCTGATTTGTTAAAATGATTTAGTGGTTTATATTTTAGGTTTAGATTATCACAGAGTGTGCGCCAATCTTCATCTAAATTTTCATATCTACCAACAAACGATATGTCTTCACATAAAAAATCAACTTGAGGTTTACGCCACATCGGTAATCTTTTCGGTGGGTGTGAACCCATATTAGTGAAACTTTTAGTCTTCAAAAAAGTTATCCATTTATCAAAACCTAATTCTCTAGCTGCTTCCCTAACCTTTGATTTTGGATTGAGATTACCTTGTCTATAATACGACCAAAAAGATAACATCCTCTCATATGGATTTCTGACAAATGCAAACTTGTAATACTCATCAATATTATCTATCGATTCACGTAGTTCAGATACACCTTGATGTTTTCTATTATCTAATTCTGAGTATGGTTTGGGTAAATCTGTTAGGTCACATAACATACTTCTTATAGATGTACCTGCTGTTTTTGGAATATGGATGAATAAAAATTTACGTTCGTTGTCTAAAAGCATCTTCTATTAATTCCTTTATTCTATAATGTCCGAGTTGATTTGGATGGGTTTGATTTCCTTCAAAATATTTTCCTGTAAAAGTACCTTTTTTCTCTACATCTAAGGGGACAGACGGATAAACTTTTTGAGGTCCATCACTTTTCCATGACGTAAACCCGTCTTCAGACGAAAGTAAAGTCGTTAGTGAATTTTTTATATCTAAAAATTTATCGACTTTTATGAGTTTTTTAAAATGATTATGAATAGTAAATTCACCACCATAGTTATGCATGAACATATATTTACAACCTATACCATCAAAGATTGATTGCATTGTATATACAAACAAATTTGCGTGATACATAAACCAAAAAGAAGTTTTATCTGATACGAAATCCATGTATTTTTTATTTGGATATTCATCAGTATAGATAGTAAGGTTTTCAAAAACGTTTTTATTCTCTGTATACCATCTTGTATCAGGTGGTATTACAACAAAGACAGTTTCCCATTTTTTTATTAGGTGATGGTTTCGAAGAACATCTTGAGTTATTATCGGTAATCCCTGTCCTGATACTGAAAAGTTTTTTGCTTGTTCATCGAATAATTCTACAAAAGGTTTTTCACCAGCATCAAAATCAAGTTCTGCTCCATATCCCCAACTATCTCCGAAGCAATAAATCATAATATCCTTTTCTATTCTTTACAGTCATGTCAATCGTTTCATCATAGTACGCAACTCCGTCTCTCCAACAATAACCAAACCTAACTCTTCTCCTACCTACATATACAGGACACTTTACATCTAACTCTTTATATGCTATCAGTCTATGTCTACCATCTATAATATTCATATCGGTATCCAAATCTAATGGTAAATCAACGTGAGGAATTATTAGTTTGAAATAATCTATAAGTGAACGATTTGATGCTTCTTGAAATCTTTCCCAAACACAAAGACACACAGCACCTCTCTTCTCTCTCACTTTGTGTTGTAGGTGTGGTGGTTCGTTCAACCAATCTTTGGGTGGTGGCCAATCGTTTACAGATATGTCAAATGGATTGACCCAATCGTGTGGTTCTTCTCTGTAAAATTCTTTGAAGAAATCGATTTCATTTTTAGTTATAGGTTGGGTGTAATTCATAATCATCTAAAACTTTGAATGTGAGTATCCATCTCATATCTTCACCCTCATCCCACTCTTCATATTCTGATAGATGGCAGGTGTCGGTAGTCATCTTTTCAACTACTGAATCAACTTGTTCTTCTCTTCTACATATGATATAGATATGATTACCATTAGTTCTAACCATAACCTCATTATCAGGTTGGTTATAAACCACATTGTCTCTCACTACATCTCCTCACCATAAAGACTATAACGTCTTATTGGTTCGGGCTTTTCTTTCCCATCCTCTACGTGTACCTCACCTTTTTGTGCGTCAATATAAAATTGTGATAAGCCTGTATCAACGTAGATAGCATTCAATACTTCCGTCAAGGAAGAATAAATTTGATTATCATCACCGACTACAGTCCATCTATCGCCAGGTGGTACACGGGTTGCTTTAAGTTCTTTCATTTAGTAATTCCTTTGTGCCACTTTCCATACCTGTAAAGTATTTGTCTAAAACATTTAGTTTGTCATCAAAACTTGATAAGTATTCTAACTCTTTCTCTAATGTCTCCACTATATCCGAATGTTCTCCTATCCCTACTGATTGATTCAGATAAACCTCTATATTAGCTTTATGTTTTGCTATACCACCCTCAAGATATTTTTTCATAGCTTTCAATAGATTTTGTCTATTACTCATTTTTTTCTCCTACGTGTTACTATTAAATATCAGATAAAACATTATCTATGGCAGAAAAAATCATTGGTGGTTTGATTGTTTTTGTACATTCAAATTGTCTTTTAGTATTTTGGTGTTCGGGACAAATTCCCCAATCACCTTGTAACCTTAGTGTCTCATCAGAATGATAACAACCTGTACAAACGTTTTTATCTGTATTGAATACATGAATACATTTATCTTGGAATTCGTGCCACGGTTCAGACATTCCGTTTATCATAACCACGTGTTTTTCTAATGTCCATGCTAACCAACTAAGTCCACTTGCTAACCCAATAAAAAACTCTGAGTGTCTTATATTGTTTATTGTTTCGTTTAGAGATTTACCATGTCTCTTCACACACCCATCAGGTGATTTGTTGATATACCCATCTCTACTCCTATCCTCATGTAAATCAACTGCCATAACTTTATAACCTTTATGATTGAGATAACGTACCAACATATCCCAACCTCTTGGATAGTTCCAATACTTTAATTGAGGACCACTAGCTTGTACACCTATCGTAACATACTTTTCTTTCATAGGTCTACCTAAGTCATTGTAAAATAACTTCGCTCGTTTTTCTTTATAAGATAATCCTAAAATCTCCGTGGCTGTTTTTTGTAGTGGTATGTGTTGTCTACCATCCCAACTAAATCCTAACTTATATGACGTAACTGATTCGGCACCAAAAGACAATCTGAAATCTAAACCACCTAACGAACCTCTACCAAGAACATAATCTTTTTCAGCAAGAAAGTTTATCGATGGATAAACAGGTTCAATATGTGGTAACGCATCAGTAAGTGGTATAAAACAATCTACTTTACAATCCCACTTTAGTCTAAACTCCTCAACATATGGTATCCAAGCTAACGTATCACCTAAACCCTTAGATTGGAATATAATCGGTACTGTTTTATTTCGTATCGGGTGAAACGTCTTCAAAGTATATCTCACTCCAAAGTTTTGTAGTCTCAGGAAAAGTTCGTAACATAATTATCTTCAACACTTTAGCATACTCTTGTATCTCAACTTGTGATGTCTTCTCATCCCTAAGTTCTATGAAATTCATTATAGATTGAAACGATGCAGTCCACCACACCTTAGTATATACTGTAAGTGGTAAGATACTACGAGCTTGTTCACGAGCTACTCCACGTTCTAATAACTCTTCATATGCTGTTATAGCTTCTCTCTGTCCTATCTGCCAAATCCTTTGTACGTGTGCTTGGTTGTCTACTAAACCATCACTCGCCTGTTTGTTATCCTCTGATTGTTTTCTGAACTCTGTAGGTTCATAGAACTCATCATACGGAACATACCTACCACTAATCTCATTCCAAGCGTGGTCTTTTGTTACGTGAGATGATGTGGTTTCGATACCAACAACGTGTTTGTACCATTGTCTCATGACGAACTCAGGCGCTTTCAATATGAACATACAATGTTGGTGTCTGAATGGTGAGTGGTGTTTGTGTTTGATTAGGAACTTAGATAACTTCCTATCCTTGTCTGTAAACTCTTCGCTGAACCCATCGAATGATACACGCGCCGCATTTACAGGTGTCAAGTCGTCACCTAACGTATCCACCAATTCTATATAACCCTTATCTAATACATCTATTCTCATTTGAATTTCCTTATTGTTTCATGTTCCCAATTAAACCAATCCAATACCTCTACTTGTGATTTGTAAACCTGTAGTAGTTCACCTTTCTTCTTTATCATATCATCATCTAATTTTTCACCTCTACCGAATACCCATAGTAACTCAGGTCTAAGGTGTGCTAATACATCGTGGCAAGCTCTATGTCTTGGATGTCCATATTCTCCGTCGGTATTATGTGTTACTATCTTGGTATATTTTCTTTCCCTCAAAACTCTCAGTAATTCATAGATGAGTTTTTCTCTATAGTAATCCTCAGCACCTTTGAAGCCAGTCCAATGTTCATATTCGTGGATACCTATGTATCTCATACTATCTAAGAACTCTCTACGTCTAATATCATTATGGTATTCATCAATCACCACAACCTTATATTCATCGGGATGAGATAGTAACTCAGCACCACCAAATAACGCCTCATCATCAGGATGAGCGACAATCATTATTTTGTCAATCACAATACAACACCTCTACATTATTATGTTCTTGTAAAAACGAAGCAGGTACATCAGAGGTAATTTCTCCATGACATGCTTTCTCTAAAATTTCTTTCTTATGTTTACCACTTGCTAATAAATATATTTGTTTAGCTCTCATAATACTTTCGATACCCATAGTGTAAGCGTGGGTTGGAACATCGTCGATACTATCAAAGAACCTGCTATTATCTTTACGTGTGTTTTCTGTCAGCTCTACTTTCCTTGTGAGAGAATCTCTTGGTGAGCCTGGCTCATTGAATGCTATATGTCCATTTGTTCCGATACCAAGTATCTGAATATCTATACCACCATTGTTCTGAATCATATCATCATATCTTTCGTTGGTGGGAAAATAACTATGTCTAAATTGTTTATACATGAATAAATTCTTTTCCATAAAATGTTCGTATGAATATGGATGATTATATGGTAAGTCACAATACTCATCAAGATTATATGTGGTAATCTTTTTAGGATCCCAAGTCTCATCACGCATATATTTATATATACCAAGTGGTGTAGAACCTGTTGCTAATCCTAATGTAAAATATTCTGAAAACATATTGAAGTTGATAGCATATCTGATATCCTCTACAACGTGTTTACACATCTCACTATAACTACTATAAGTATTTATTTTCATGTGGTAACCTCTATCTTTTGTATCTCTACATCATGTATATCCGTCACCTTTGGATATGGTAATGCAGGATACTTCAGCCCTTTCTTTGCTTTTCTTATTTCTGATTTACTTCCTAACAGATAAACATATCTGTGCTTTCTCAATTCTTTCTTTACCCAAAAATCTTTTGGAACTAAACCACGAAGTTTATCTATATCATTAGTTCCATAGTATGGGAATATTGTTCTACCATGTTGCCACTTACCATTCTCTTCCCACTTGAACAACCAACTGTCGTTCGGTCTAACCTTGTTACCTTGATAAATCCAATTCGTAGCCTGATAGATAGTTCCAACGTGTCCCTCTTGTGGGTCAGCGTAAGATATCAATCCTTTTATATTTGGTTTGTTTTCTTTCAACCATCTAAACCCCTTA
>Ga0098041_1000173_pt1 | contig 26132 bp, 14 predicted proteins | sample 8_EtaG_FD_77066 | JGI IMG/M metagenome (GOLD analysis project Ga0098041, IMG submission 77066) | Marine viral communities from the Subarctic Pacific Ocean - 8_ETSP_OMZ_AT15162 metaG | ecosystem: Environmental > Aquatic > Marine > Oceanic | place: Pacific Ocean | collected 2015-01-08
CCATATTTCTACTGGATTATATCCATAAGGTCTTTCATGTGTACGATATATAGCTCCTGCAGATAAACTAAACTTTTTACCAATAGGTAATTTAGCTCTTAACTCTGCAGATTTATAATCAAAATTTACTTTTCCTTGTTTTCTACTTTCTACTTTAACAATATGGTATTTTCCACTGTGTTTTAAGAAATATCTGTGATTTTTAAATACATCATCTCTGGATCTTTCTTTTTCAGTATGAAATACATATTCAAATCCTTTAATAGCTGAATTAGGAGCTGTCATAGCTACATTAGATTCAGTTCCATCATAGTATTGTTTACCCTTTATTTCATAATCAAATCTTGCGATCTTACGAATACCAAATCCATAGCGATAATCATGATCATAATAATCAGTTCCATCCACTACAACAGGTACATCGTATAAACTTCCGTTAGGATTTGTTCTTACAAAATAACTTGGTGCATTTTCTTTTGAGTTTTTAAGATCTCCAGACACATAAAGAGTACTGTACTTAAAAAAATCTTTAAATAACTTTTTCTTTTCTTGTCCACTTATATTAAACGTGATAAGTAAACAAAGAGTAAGTAAAATTTGTTTCATTTAGTTTTTCTTTTTACGGGTTTTTCTTTTCTTTTTACGAGACCTCCAGTCCTTCTCTAACATAGTAGTTACTGTAATGATATTCTTACATGTATCAGTTTTAGTAATTCTTACTCGGTAGTTCTCGATTTTTTCTACTTTAAGTGTTACACATTTTTCTTGCGCATTAGTTGTTAAAGTAAACGCTAATAAAATTATAATTATATTTTTCATGGTTTTACATAATATTGAATTGTGCCGTCAGGTCTTTCTACTTGCATAAAATCAACACCGCTTTGACCTTCTGGCTTATAATGATTCGGTCCTGATAATGGAATTTTTTTAGTAAATCCTTTCTTTTTTACTCTTTGTACTTGTTTTTTATAGTTTTCTTTTAATTTTTCGTCTTCTTTTGCTTCACGATCAATAGTACTTTGTCTTCCCCAGTATGGTAGACCTAAAATATAAGGAGACCAACCTAAACTTAAAGCTATTTTTTGCCACATCCTTGTTTGTTCATCCGTTACATTACGCATATTGTTTGTTAAATTCATAACACGATCTGCGGGTAAATTTAAAAAAGCAGATATAATTTGTGAAACAGCTAAATATGCAGGGTTGTCTAAACTCCAACCTCTTCTTTTTATTTCTTTCATATTCCAACTAAAAGATTTAGCAGCTTGTCTAAGTTTTCTAACTTTACTGTCTAAAACTGGAGAAACATCAAATATATCCCAAAGTGGATCTTCATAATCTGGAGATTTCTTTTGCGATTCATCGTACATTCTCATTGTAACATTTTTAAGCGTAGATATAAAAGCACCACCAAATCCAAGACCAAATAATAATGAATCTAACATACCATTTGCTACATCTGCTGCTCTATTTTTATCTTTTTCTTCATCATCATCAAATAATCCAGCAAATAAAGCTTGCTGTAAAGAATGGAATATTAAGTTCTGCATACCTACATAATACATTACACTTGATAAATTACTCATATCACTTTCACGTTGAGTCATACCTGGTTTTCTACGTCTTTTAATAAAGTCTAATACAGATTTTTTAGTTTTTCTGTTAAACTGCATTGTAACGTTTTGGAACGAAAGAAGAACACGACCAGCTAAACTAGCTTGTTGTTGTGATATTTTAGATGGATTACTTGATTGCTGTGTTTCTTCTGCTATAGCATAAAAATCTTTAAAAGCTTGTGCTTCTGCTTCTGCTTCAGTATATAGTTTTCCAGTTTTTGAATTAGTTCTTTTTTGTAGTGCAGCTTTTCTGTTTATAAAAAATGTAGCTCCACCTGATGCTATAGCTAAACTATCCATTATTCTTGTTATAACAAAACCTTTATCAAGTAAAAAACTTACCATTCCTTGGAAACCACCTTTTTTACCAGCATCTACTAACTCAGCTTCATTTACGTTGATTTTTAAACCATCACGTCTATTTACAAGATAATCAGAATTCATTAATTTTAAAAATGTAGGATAAAAATCTTTACTTGCAAAAGCTTTAGCAGCTGCATATATATTATTATCACCCCAATTTATAAAATTTACCGCAGATAGTGTCTGAAGTAATCCAGATTTTTGATTTATAAACATGGTAACACCTACTGAAGCGTTAAGCCAGTCAAGCATATCGTTAACTATACGAGCTCCACCACCTGTATAAATTGGTCTATTACTACCAGATCTCATTCTACGTATAGAATCTTTTAAAGCTTCTACATATTTACTACCATATAAAGCTTCTAATTTATTATAAAGCTCTGGTGTAAAAACAGCTTCTATATTTTCATTCCATTCAGTTAATAATTTCTGTCTAAATCCTTTATCTATACCGTTTAATATGTCGGATTTCATATCTCCAGCCATCCAATTATTTTTAGGTGCTGGATATTTGCCGTCTTTTTGTATTAATATTACTTCGTCAGCAAATACATTTAGCTCGTTGTCACCTTCAACAAATTTAACTAAATCAGCTATATCTCTTTTAGACATACCCGGTATTTCCATACCCTGCTTGTTCCACATGTAAACTCTTACAGCTTGAGACTTAGTAAAAGGTCCAATTCCTGTTTGTTCTAATAAAGGATTTCTTTTTATTCCAAACATGTTTCTTTTAGTTTTTAAACTAGGAAATTGTTTTTTAAGAGCAGCAAAATCATTTGCAACCGCTATTTTAGCACTCATTAACTCTAATTCAGCTTTATCATAAGGTTTTATAAGATTGTCCTCAATCCATTTAGCATGTCTATTACCTTGTTCGCCTGTTCCTCTAAAAGCATATGTTAATCCAGCAAAATCATCTGCTGATGGAGTTATTGTAAATTGTCTTAAAAATCTTTTAAATAATCCACCATCTTTTTTCTTTCCTTCTAATCTAGCTCTAACATCTGAGTATTGTTTAAAGCTTTCAACTCCAGTTACTTCTTCTAATATTTTATTTATTTCTGTATTTAATCTTTTACTTTTACTAAACTTAGCTTGTTGTACTTTATTTTTAACATCAACAGCGTCTAATACAGCTTTAACACCAGCAACATTAGCAAATGAATCATCAGCAAAATAAAAATCATTATAACCTTCAGCTGTTTTGTTCAATACCCAATCAGCTTTAGCTTGAGCTGTACCATCAGATAATCCAGTAATATTTTGTAAAGGTATATCTATTCCTATACTTTTTAAGAAAGCCTGTATTGCTGGACCAGCACTATTAGGTCTAGCTGTTAAAACAAATATATCACCACTACCAAATTTACCTTGACGTTTTCTAGCAAGATCAGCTAATGGTCCTTCTTTAGTTCCTTTAGCTACATTTTCAAAATTACTAAAATCAAACTCTGCTCCTTGCTCTGAAAGTATTCCAGCTTGTTTAGCAAATTGCGCAGCAGATATTTCTTTAGTAGTACCATCAATCATATTAACAATAACCTTTTCTTTTGTTCTAGCTAATGTATCATCAAAATCAAAAACACTAATACCTTTTCTCTTAGGATTAGATCTACTTGCTCTAATTCTGGTTTCAAAAGAATTAAGCATTGTATCTTTTCTTTGTTGAGCATCTTGAGTTCTACTAAATATTTGATCACCAAAAGTTTTAACACCTTTATCAACAGCTTCTTGTTTTAATTTTTGAACTGGTTTACTAATTTTTAATCTTTCTTTAGCTTTTTCTAGAGTCATTATAGGTTTATCTAAAAACTTAGCTTCGTTTTTAGGATCTGATTGTAAAGCACTTGCGTCTACTAACAATCTATTTTGATAATTAACCGCGCTAGCATTAGATCTTAATTCTTGAGGTAAAGGTAAACCAGCTTTATCCGCTAATGATTTACCAGTATTTAAATCAACTATAGTGTTTGTATTTATTCCAGCAGCTGCTAATCTTATTATACCAGCATTTGGAGTAAGTATACTAACTCCTTCAGGTAGGTTAGAATCAAGCTTAGCTCTATCTAATTTTAAGTCCGCATTATTAGATAACTGTATTTGAATAAAGTTATCTTTAATACCTTGTTTTATCCTACCAATTCCACCATTTTTTAATCCCCACAATATAGACGCTCCAATAACATTAACAGGTGGACTATGTTCTTCTATAAAAGATTCTGTTCTTTGAGCTTGTTTAACGGGTTTTCCTGTTGAAGGATTAATGCCTTTAGCTCTTATAAATCTTTCAGATACACCAACAAATGGAGCTGCTATTTTCATAAGTCCTGTTGTAGCTTGGTAAGATTGTGCTACAAACATACCAGCAACTTCTAATGGAATTATAAGTTTACCATCTTTCTTTTTATTTAGTAAATCTATAAAATCCATTAAAGCATCCATGTTGATTTCTTCTTGGATCTTGTTGTCTGCTTTTTCTTGTAATGTTAATTTTCTAGGTATTTGTTTTCCATTTTTATCCTTAACAAAAGGTATTTCTATTCTTTTAGCCGCAATAATATTATCTAATTTGTCTTTAGGGTATTTACTATCATTAAGTTTAGCTAACCTTCTAGCTTCTTTATAAGCTGGATCACTTTGACCATAATACGGATTTCCAACAGCTGCAACCCATTGATCACTGTCTTTAGGCTTAGATCCAGGTAAACCTTTTTCTACATATGTTCCATCTTTTTTCTCAAAATAAGTTTTTGGATTTTTAATTCCCGCAGCTACTGCTTGTTGTTTTGTTGAGTATTTTTTATTGTTATTACCATAAACTCTTTTTCTACCAAAATTACCCATTTTTAGTAAGTCGAACATTCTTAATGGCATTCCACTTTCTTTAATTGAATTTTCAATCTTTGTTTGGAAAGCTTTTCTATTACCTTTGTTAATAGTTGCATAGCTTACACCCATAGATTTCATCGCGGTGTCAATACCACTTTTTGTTATTGTATCTAACAAACTATTATTATCTATAGTTCTACTAAACTTAGCACCAGATTGTATTCGCTTTCCTTGCAAGGGTTGTGCTGTTTCAAGCATACGGTTTCTAATATGTAAAGCTAGTAAACCTTTAATAGTTTGTGCGGTTCTATCTCTATATATTGGTTTTGTTGCTTTTTCATTAATAAGATCTAAGTATTGCTTTAATGTACCTGTAAATTTACCATCTTTAAATAAAGCATTCTTTACATTATTAGGTACAAATGTACCTTTACCCATATCATTCTTAAGCTCTACCATACGAGCATGATCTGATTGCGCGTTTTTAATTAAAAATTGTTTAGCTTTAGTTAAACCTCTTGCGTCAGTTTTTTGAAAGTTTCTTTTCTTATCAACTAAAGTTTCAGGATTAAAACCAAATAGTTTACCATATATTTCCGCTACTGCTTGAGGTATGTTTCTTGTTTCTGCAAATCCAACATCACCTTCTATGGTTTTAGCCCATTTATTAACAGCTTTGGTTATTTCAGCTTCAGTTTCTTTACCTAAATTAGTTGTTTCACTAGGTTTTTTAGCTAGCTTATCATCTTTAACCTTTGTTTCTTTAGTATCATCAGCTACTTCTTTCGCCTCTTTACTATCAATACGTTTTTCTTGCTTCTGTTTTTCGCTTTTTTCTGCTAAAGCTTTATTTGCTACCATTTTAGCAAATCTAGTATTAGCAAATATTGATTCACCAAAACCTTTAGGACCAACTATAGTTCCATCAGCTCTTGTTGCTTCAGGATTGAAGTTAAATATACGCTCGTACATTTCATCAATCATTTTATCACCTTGCTCTCTACTACTTTCTCTAGATCTTATATAATTATTTATAACTCCACCAGGTAATAAAGCACTTGCAATTGGTAAAGCTGTTTTATTATCACGCATAAACGCATCAAACTGTTCTTTAGTTTTTATACTAGTTGGTATTAAATCGTTTATAGCTTCAAGTGGTGTTGCTTTTTTAGTTTTTGAAAATTTAGGAATTCCAGATCGACCTTTAACATTTCTATATGGTGATTTTCTACCATCTAAAGTTTCTGCGATAGGTCCATAATCCATAACTAATTTTCCATTAGCATCTTTAATCATTGTTAATGGTCCTTTACCTTCTAATGCCAACCTTTGATTAGGCGTTAATGCATCTAGCTCAGCACTTTTAGTTTTAGAATCTTTACGTTTATCAGTTTTATCATCTACTCCTTTTTCTGCTAATTGTTGAGCTCTATCAGATAACACACCTGATTCAGAATCTTTTACATATCCTTTAACAAAATCATATAAATCTTGTCCACTTTCAAATCCTATATCACTAGCTTTAACATTAGGTCCTACGGGATTTTCATTAGCTGCGTTAGCAAATATACTAGAAAAGAAATTACCTAATCTTTCTATCAAAGATGGTTTAGTTTCAAATGTTTCTAATGGTATTGCACCTTCCATTAATAATGAGGCGTAGTTTGCTAAATATTCATCAGGAGCATCTTTCAACTCTTGTTCTGAATATAGCTTCATTTTATTCATTAATAAAGCATAACCTTGAGGATCTGTTTCTTGTAATATTTTTAAGAATTCATCTTTTAGTTTTTCACCATTTGGTCCACTAAATTGTTGCTTAAGTATTTTATGTAGTAACTCATGTCTACCAACACCTATAGCTCCAGCTTCTCTCATTTTTTGTTTGTTCAAGAATATTTGACCATTAGGCAATACAAACCCGTCTACATTAGCATCTAAATCTATACCATTATCTTTAGCAAGTTGTTCAAATTCTTGAGTTGTTTCAAATACTTGTACAGCTTTATTTTCACCAACAGCATTGTCAAACTCTCCATCTTTTTTACCAACATTACCGAATTTTTTAGTAAACTCTATATCTTTTTCTACCTGTTTATCTATATTAGCTTGTTGCTCTGCTGATCTAGGAATAGAGGATAGTTCATTATTGATTTCATCTACTCTAGCTTGTTCTGTTTCTGTCAAAGATTTATCACCTGCTTTGTCTATTTTCTTTTGTAAATTTTCTTTTTCAGCTAATAAACCAATAGCTTTTTGTCTTTGTTGACCAGTATAATCTAATCCCTGCATTCTATTAGCAGCACCTTGCTGTGCTTTGAAATTAGCTTTTATTTCCTCAGCTTTAGTGGTAGTCATTCTACCAGCTTCAACCTCTCTTTTTAATTCTGTATTTAAGAACATTTCAGTTGAAGGATTTGTAAGTACATCATAAGCTGCATCAGCTTTTTCATCAACTGTTAATTCAGTTACTGGTTTACCATCTTTAATACTAACAGTTTCAACTACATTCTGTTCTTTAATATTATCAGCTGTATTTTCTCTTACAGCGTTTTCCATCGCGTCTTGTCGAGCAACTTCAGATGTTTGTTCTATTTCTGTTTTAGATGGTTTCTTTTTTATATCATCAACCTGTTTAATTCTTCCTGTATCTTCTAGTCTTTGTCTTTTAGACGTTGAATCTTCCATACCAGAAGCTATTTCTTGTGATGCTCCTCCTTCTATGAAAGGATTAACTGAATCAAACATGCCGGATAAATTTTTATAACCAGCTGAATTTAAATTTCCTTTAATATTTTTTCTTGCAATAGTGTTTCTTAACATTTGTCCACCAACACCTACAGAAGACATACCACCACCCATAACACCACCAATTAAGAAGGTATCAATTAGTTCACCAAATTTAGGGAAATACTCAGTTACCTCATCTTTATATACAGCATCTGCAACTTGATTTATAAGCAATGTACCAACCTCTGATAAACCTTCTTGTCCAAATTCTTTCATTACTTTAGTACCATACTGTCTTAATGTTTGCTCAACTGCTTCTTTAGTACCACCTCTTAATGATTTAAGCATACCAGAACCAATTTTCTTAGTAACAAGTTCTAATAAACCTTCAGAAGCACCAGTAGTATAAGCATGTCCTAATCGAGCCCAATCTAAAGGTCTTCCATCTTGTTTGCTTTCCATATTGGTTCTAGCTGCTTCACCTACTACAATAGAAGCAATACCTACATATGGTATCATTGATTGAGCTACAGAGGGTAAAGATCCTAAAGCTGATGCTGTAATTCTTGTTGAACCAGCAACAAAAGATCCTATTCTTTTCTTTAAATCATAATCACCATCATCACCACCCGTAAAAGCATCACCCATCATTTCAGACATACCTACATCTCCAAAATCAGCTAAAGTCATGTTTAATTGTTCAGCTTTTTTACTAAATACATTATAAGCTTCTTCACCGGCTTCAACTACATCTCTTTGGGTTAATGTATTTAAGGTTTTTAATGGATTACCAGGTCCAAGTGCGACTTGCATTAATGGTGAGTTAAAGATTTCTTGAGCACCTGGAGGTAAATTAATACCCAAAGTATCTCCAATCATTTGTTTAGTATCAGCTAGTAATTGTGGTGTTGCCATCATAGCAGCACCAATGCTTAATACTCCAGACTCTACAAGGTCACCTACTTCTTCACCAAAATCATATTTACCTTTTTTACGACCTAACGCGTCTGTTTGATCTGCATAAGCAGCATCACCTATTACAAATTCTGCTACTGTATCATTAATAATATTATCAAAGCTAACACCAACAAAAGAATCATCTTCATAATCACTAAAATCCAATATACCTATAGCATCTAAAGCTCCTGCTATTGGCTCTAATGTTACATCCACAATTCTATCAGTAGCAAAATCTATTGCATCTATTCCTAGTTCTATAGTTTCACCTGCAAGTCTAGAAAGACCCTCACCTATTCTACCTTCAAATAACATTCCATACCAACCTTTTTCCTCATCAAGAGCGTATTGTTTTAATGCTTCTTTCTTTTTCTTCTTAAATTCTGCTTGAGCTTTAAACTGATCTTCATATTGTTTAACTTTCTTCTCATCCATGTCAGAGTGTCCAAAGTGATACGCTATTGATGCTTTTTCTAATAATCCTCTGTCATCTTCTTTATCTGCTATCGTCCAATCTACATCCCTATCACCTGCTGGTTTACTATAATATATAGCTTGGTTTGTTTCTGGATCTATAGTGAATTTAAAGTCTTTACCCCCTTTTGTTACTACAGTGTCTGGCATTATAGGTTGCTCCAATGAACCATTTTCCGATTCTGAGACCGTATTGTCTTCTGATCCCACATTGGTCTCCGCTTCTACAGCAGGATCGTTGCTCTTTACTTTTTCTTGAGGTTTATTTTTAGCTTCCCACTCCTTGGTCATAGCATACATTTCTTTACTACTCAAACCACCTTGTGCAACTAAACTTTCTATATATTGATCTTTAGTCATTTAATTTAATTTTATTGGTTATCACCCATTATTTTAGATGCTTTCGCTTTAATACCATCTTGCATATCAAACACTGCCGCGTCTTCTTCTACACTTGGTAGCTTATTTGTTAAGAATTGTTTTAAATAATTTTTAATAAAAAACGCTTTATATCTTTCTCCAAATAGAATTTTTTTATCTTGATGTAATGGTAAATCTATTTCATAATACCATGATTGATCTCCAGCATTAGCATCTTGTACCATTTGATCGTCTTCTTCTAAACTAGTTTGTTTAGCTAGGTAAACATTCCATGCTGCAACTGCTTCTTGTTCTGCTGATAATATACCTGCAACTTCTGCGTTTATAAAAGGTTGTAATTTTCTTTCTATTTTATCCATATCATACTGCAATATGTTTCTACCTTTCCCTCCACCAATATCAATTATTTCGTAATCAGGCTCACCATTAAATTTTAAAATAAATTCTTCTGATATTTTTGCGCTAGCAGATAACTGTCCATCTTCACCAACATCTTCTGGCATAAATAATCCAGATTGAACCAATAATTCTGCCATACCTTTATTAATATCTGGTGTTTCAACAACCATAGATGTATCAGCGTCTAACAAACTTTGCAAAGCAGCACTGTTTATTATCAAAGGTTCTTCAAGTAAAGGACCAATAAAAACTAATTCTTGTGCTCCATTATCTAGTAAAGTTAAATTAATATCATAACCATCTGTTTTAGAAAATCCTGGTTTTTTAGAAATAATACAATTAGCAACCATGAATGCATAATAATTATTAGGATCATAATTACCAGTTTCTACAACTTGTAGTTCGCCCATTACGTTAGATAAAAAATCAAGAGAAGCTTGTGGTGCTGCTTCTAATTGTAGTAACATTTTATTCTCCATAATACAATCACCGCATGTTCCTCTTTCTAATTCAGCTTTTAGTTTAGCATATATTTTACCTGTGTTTTGATAAGCTTTATTTAAAACACCATAATCAATATTTACTCTAGAACTTAAATATCCAGGAACATAAGCCATGTTGTCGCTTTGCAACATTTGTTTTATTAATAAATTTATTTGTATATTTTTATTTTCCATTTCCTATATTTTTAACTTCCTTTTGATCCAAAATACGAACTAGCAGCACCTGCTACTCCAGATATTGCTCCAGTTAATGCAGATGTTTGATCTCTTTCTGCCTGAGCTTTAATTCCTTGCATGTTATCTATTTGAGATTGTAGTCTATTTAACTGCATCATTTCTCTACCTTCTCTTTGTTGATAAACAAATTGTTTTCCTGCCGCATCAAGACCTTGCATTCTTTTTTCTTCAGCTATTTTAGCGTCTTGAAGTCTTTGTTCTCCTTGCTGTTTTGCCATTTCATTAGATTTTTCTTGTGCCTCAATATTAGCAGCAATACCTTTCTTAGATTGTAAAGCAGCTTGAGCTAAAGCTGTTGCGCTACCTGCTCCACCACCTGTTTGTCTTATAGTGTCTAATGTGTTAGCTAATGCTTGATCAGTTTCTTCCATCTGCATTTCAGTAGCTTGAGTAGCTACAGCAAGATTAGCCATAGGATTACTCATCATACTACTTAAATTAGTAGAATCCTCATAAGGATTTATGATTTCTTGTCTATTCGCTTCTAATTGTGACATTTTAGCATTCATCGCTTTTAATTTCTTAGCAGCTCTTCGCCTTGCTCTTCTAGCTTTACCACCACCAATGATACCACCGAGTATGCTTGTACCCGCGCTTATTGCTGCGGATCCTAATAAAAAACTCATATTATTTATATTTATTATTGTATTCTTCCTTTGTCATAGAGACTATTTCTTTTTCTAATTCAGCTATATCTTTTGTATTTGTAGGGTTCTTATGAACATTTACAAATATAGAATCTTCTAAAGCTAAAATAATTCTTTGTGAACCAGGTTCTGATACAGTATAGCAAGGAGCTATGTGCTCTATCTTTTCACCATTATTATTTATAATAACTGAACCTGTTAATAAAAACCAAACATGTAGGTGATTATGAACTGCACCTAAAATAACATGTCCTTTTTTTAAATTCATTTGTCTTATGTAGAGTTGATCTGCAAAACTATGTATTATTGGTATATCAGGTACTGTTGCTATTGCTTTACCATCTCCATAAAACCCATCTTCTTCTTTACCCTCAAACATTAATTTCTGCAAAGCTTCTACAGCTGTTGCTTTTTTTAATTTCATTTAATTTAATTTAATATCCGTTGTTAGCTATAAAATCACTACTAACATTAAATAATTCTTTTTCTCCTCCGTTATTTGTAACTGTATCAGTAGCTATTGTAACTGTACTTACAAAACCTTTAATACCAGATATAGAACTACCAAAGTTTATTTCACCAGGAGCAGCACTACTATTATTAATAAGATTAGCTACATACTTATTTTCTTTTCTATTAAATCCAGAATAGAAAAATGGTGGAACAGTTGCGTTTGGATATTCATTACCTGCTGAATCATATTGACCTTGAGTATAACTATATACTTGAGCAGTTGTATCTTGAAAATTTATCCAGTTTGAATTTGTTGTTACCGTGTTTTCTCCTGTTAAATCAGAAGTAAAAGAATTAACTTGCCAACCATTTGTTCCTTCATATTCTACTGTTTTAAATGTTTTTGATGAACTTGGGTTAGCATTAAAAACAAAAGTTATAGAAGTAGGTTTTATAGCTTGACCTTCATTGGAATAAAATAAGTTTCTATTTACACCACTAGAATAATGCTGATATAAATTACCAAATTTTAAACTATAAAATTTATTATTTAAACTAAACATTGCTTCTGGTTTATATGTAAAAAAGCTAGTCCAACCTTGAACAAGGTTATCAAAAGCTACTGTTTCATATCCTCCTTCTAAAGTATCAGCTTGTGCTCCAGGTTCTTGTGTAGATACGAGATATTGTTTATTATGTATATCCCAACCACCTATAATTCTTCCTGTTACTCCACCTACTGTAATACCTGATCCTAATCTATCTCTAAAATAATCTATCATATTAGCTCTAGATATCTCAACTAAACCTCCAGATAATTTTAAAACAGTTCCATTATTTCTATCAGTAAAATACTTATCTGTACCGTACACTGCAAAACTTGTAGGGTCATTACTAATACCGTATTTACCTGCATAAGGTTGAATAGCACCAATAACAAGGTTAGCACTGGTAACAGTTCCACCACCTTCAGCAGAATATATAGCGTCTTTATCAATTAAAGCTCTACTAATTTTTAATTCTTGAAATATATTTAAATTCGTATCTTCAGCATAAAGTTTTTGTATAGATCCATTTGCGGGGTCTACAGATTTAACTATGTTATCACCAACTGAAAACATGTTAGTGTTATTTATACCTGTTCTAGAATTAAATATACCTGAATATATTAAAGAGTTTCCACGTCTAGACCCATTAGGTTCTTCTTCTACTAAATAAGCTTTAGCACCAAAAGAAACTGAAGTATTATTATAACCACCATTGATTCTAGATTCTTCTATAACCCAGTTTTGAGGAACATCTGCAGCAGATACAGGATAACCTCCTTTAGCAGCAGGTACACCCATCGAACCATTCCAAGAAGGTATGTTTCCATAACTAGGACTTGAAATTGTTTGGTTCACTTTCTTTAGAAGAAATGTATTGAAGTATTTAACTTCTATTATAGCAGCCATATTATTAGTATTACTTGTTTTTATCCATTATTACAACCCGTTACAAGTGTTAAATGGATCAGGATTATTTAATGCTAGTTTAGTAAATTTAGTACCTAAACTATTTTGTGTATAAGTAGTGTCTTGAGCACACACATAGTTACCAGTACTACCAATTCCTCCTGGGTTGGTGTCAAAAAATCCTATGTTTCTTTGTTCACCTTCACAATCAGTGTAATTAAGTGATATAAAATCACCACTATCAGTCCACGTATATTTCCAAGTATAACAAGGTGTTCTTTGTATATCTAAAGTAAAATTACACGTAGCGGTTAAAGCACCAGCATCTTCTACAGTAGCTACACAAGCGTATTGTCCATCTACCATGCTATTAGGAGTATCACCTCCAGTGAAATTACAGTTAACATTCCAATAATTATTAACCCGTGATTGAATCAATTGTACTGCGCCAGTTCCTTGTGGACCATAATCTACACCACCTTTGGTAACTGTAAGTCTCCATGTTAAATCTTTCCAAGCTTGAGGATTTGTTACTCCTAGTCCAAAAGCAGCTCCATTTGTTGCTTGAAGAACTTTAAAAGTTCCTAAAGGATTTGAACCGTTACCGGTTCCTGGAACATAAATAGGAGGATTACCACATGTACTAGCTAAAACTACAGGAGCTAAATTTATCAAAGACACAGGTTGTTTTGTAATAAACGTCTGAACACCAGCGTGGTTAATCTCAAATTTAAAAGAATAAGTATCACTAGTAGCATGCTGATTACTATAGTAAAAGGTATCTTGAACCTTTACATTGTAGTTGCTACCATCTCTTACTAAATTAAATACCGCTGTATTACTAACTCCTTCATTAGTACTAGTAATTACATTGTTATTAAAATCTCTAACCTCTACTAATTGAAATTGAGGCGGATTAGTTGCAGCATAGGTTATACTATTACCAAATTGATCTAGTATAGAAAAATCTGATGAACACATTTCATTGTTTCCCGCTTGAGTATTTATTCCTTCATCAAAGTCATTAGTATTAAAACCAAATGAAACACCTTCAGCAGTACCACCTGATATTGCTTGATTTAAATCAGTTATTAACCCAGCTGTACTTGTTTCCCAAAATATATCTAAGTTAGATTCTACAGGATCTGTTTCCATCACGGCTAGCTGAGGCATTGTAACCCAATTATTAGCATTTATAGGAGTTGGTGTAAATGTTAAAACATCACCAACAGAAGTACCAGCTGTGTTTTGATTTAATACTATTTTACGGAAACCACTATCATTTGAAACCGAAAGAACTAAAGTTCCATCTAATATTCCAGGTCCAGTAACTGTTTGTCCAGATGTTACTGCAGCAGCGGCAGGAGTAGGACTTATAGAAGCTGTTGTTAAACCAAGAGTATCTAAACCTCCTAAACCAGTAGAACCTACAGTTCCGGTTACTATAACTGCTGCTACACCAAATTTTCCAGAAGGTGTATTTATTCTACCAATTAAAGGATTTGAAATAACATTATAAAAATCAGCACTACCTACATAACCTGTTTGTGATATACCGTTAAACATGTCATCATCAGTAGCTATAACACTTACTATAGGAGCAATAGCTCCAGGATAATATTGAGTATTATTTTGCCAAACATCAACGCTGTCTACGTTTTCTACTCTTCCATGTAATACTACACTGCTCCTAAATTGTTTTTGTTCTGGTCCTACTTCTATTAAATCTCTAGGGACTTTATTAATATTATCATTAAATAATACAGTGTGAGATGTTTTACCTAATTCTTTAGTTGGATCTGTAGGGTAAGCAGCCATTACACCAGGTAAATATACATTGTAATATTCTTGTTCTGTTTGTTTCACAACTACTTTATAAGAGTACCAACCTAATGGATTATAATCTGCACTAGTAGGATCACCATTGTAGATACCTGTTGTTCCACCTGATATAGGATTATTAAATAAAACTTTTAAAGAATTTCCAGGAAAAGATAAAGCTTCTACACTTGAAGCTATATATCTTGAAAAAACAGTAGAACCTAAATAAGATTCATTGTTGAATTTAACAGAGCTATCTCCATCGGATAATATTACTGTAGATTGTCTACCAAACTTATCTGATAATACTATACCTACTTGATAATTTCTATTTTGTTTTAACGAATGATTAGGATATTCTATTTTACTTGTTGTGTATCTTACGTTGTTAGGTGCGGTAAAAGTAAGCGTTGAATTTGCGGCTAAAGCACCAGCTAACCCGGCAGATAATGTAATTGTAGTACCAGTGTTTGAAGCAATAACAGTATTACCTGCAATTGCTCCCGCAACATTAGATGTTACTGTATATCCATTTGCCCACGAACCGCTTGGTGTATTTATAGCGATAACAGTTTCTCCTTGAGGTTCTAAAGCAGTATTTGTAGTCGTTGCTGTACCTAAATTAAAATCCGATTTTGCACTTACCGCAACATTGTAATCTATAGTACTTGGAGGAGTGTGTTTATCTAGGAAATTTCCATATACAACTCTATTACTTATAATTTCTTGAGACAAAGCTCTTACAGGTACTTTGTCATATGTTCTTGTTGTTTCACTAGAAGGTAAAACTTTATAGGGTTTTGTAGATTGATATTCATATTCAAAAACACTAGAATCACCAAATGTTAAACCAGCATTATTTGCTAAACTTTGAGGAGTAGATAAAACAAGAGCACTTCCACCGTCATAACTTACTACAGTAGGATTATTAACTACACCGTCTCCACTAACCAAAGCACCTACTTTAATAGAACCTGAAACATTATCTATAGCTACAGCTGTAGTAGTAGTTGTTGCTCCATTTACATCTGCTCTACCATATCCATTTTTAATTCTAGACATTGGAATTGTTTCAATAACATTAATATTAGTTGAATTAGATTCTTTATACAATATATCTATGTCTGTTATTTTAAAAGTTTTATTTAAATTACTAGAAGTTGCTGGTAATGGTATTCTTAATATTATTTTATTAACTTTATTTTCCATAAATTCAACAACAGTACTTCTATAAGTATCTTCTTCATCTTGAACATCTAGTATAGGACTATTATTTTTAGTACCCACACCTGCTGTAGCACTTTCTTCATTCACCTTATATCTAAAATAACCATCTTGCTTTGGTATAAAACATTCTTGAGTAAACGGTGACATTATAGAATATTCACCATTTTCAAACTTATATCTATAAGCAAATCTTACAAATAATTCTTCTAAATAATCTGAATCACCATTATAATTTGTTTGATAATAAGGATTGTAATTAAATATAACAGTTGTACCTGCATCTATAGTGTATGTAGGAGTTTGTGTTTGAGTATTTACTGTAAAATAAGTATTATTGGATCCATTAACACTTGCTACTGTTTGACTAGTTTCAATAAAGTCACCATCATTATTAATATAAGCTATAGTAGCACCATAAGGTAAATCACCTTGATAACCATTTCTTACAATTTTTATACCGGTAACATTACTTGAATACGCGCTCTCTGTAACACCTTCGCCACCATCAGGATAATATCTACTTACAACATCATACATAGATGTTTCATAATCAGTAGCTGTATTTGATGCTGGTCTATATAACTCTATTGGTTGATAAGGATTATATTTAGCAACAGATATTTGATCTTCAGTTGTATAGTATGCTGGATTAGTACTATTATTTGGGTTAGCTAAAGATACGTTTATAACTCTTGGTTGATTTCTATTATCTGTCCAAAATAATAAATCTTCTAATATATTTACACCAGTTATCGGGAACAGTGTAGAAAAATTAAGAAAAGCTCCTTTAACTAATATAGAAGATGATTCAGTTAAAGCGTTATATTGCATGATCCAAGATGTTGAGTTTGTATTATATGCGTCAGCTGTGTTACTTGCTAAAAATATAAAAACTCTACTATTAATTTCATCAGTACAATAACCTATAGCAAACAAATCATCTTCACCAGCTAAATCTCTTAAATCTGCAACCCTAATATTACCTAAAACATTTTCTAATGCTCCAACATTAGGACCTTCAGATCTACTTACCTGAGCATTTACTGCATTTCTATATTCATCTCTAGGTAATAATCGATCATCAAGATCTTTATTCATTCTACCTTTAATGAAATTATTGGTTACTTTTGCCATTAAATTTTAGTGTTTAATCCATTTAGATTGACCTCTCATTACTTGAACTATTTCTTCAAGTTTAATATTTGATAATCTTATCTTAGCATTTCTTAATGATGCTCTTCTATCTTTTTTAAATCTTGCTACTAGACCTTCAGGAACACCTGCTCTACCAGCTAATAAATTATATGATATACTCATATACATTGCTTCTTCAGCCATTTTAGGCACTCTAGTATCTAAATCATAAGCAAGTCCATCAGATATGTACTCTAATACAATTAATCTATCTCTTAAGTTACTAGAAAAAGTAAACTTACCTTCTCTTTCATTTATTCCAAACCATCCATTAGTGTTAGAATATTGAGGATCTATTCCATATAATCTTCCCCAGTTCCAAGGTCCTGATCCAAAATCATTAGAGTACCATCCGTAAGCCCATTCATCTTGTAAATATAAAGCTTCTTCATTTAATAATCTATTAGGGTTAGTATCTTGCCATCTTTCTACAGTTAATGATGTTCCTTCTAAATCTTCACCAAAATTATCTTGAGTTGGTACTCCTGTGTTATCTTGTAATAATTTAGTATAAGGATTTATAGTTAAATTATTGTTAGGATATAAAGGTCTTTTTACTCCATAATGATCTATCCAAGACAATGCTACATAATTAACATAATCTTGTGGCATAATTAAAGATAAATTATCTGGTACAGTTAATTCTTGAGATTTAATACTTTTTAAAGTATCATAACTAAATTCTTGTAAAGATCGTTTAGCAAAAAATAATACATCAGATTTTTTAGCGGTTTGAAGTATTTTTCCATCACCTACATAACCAACCATGTAATTATCTATTATATCTCCTAGTTTTATATATTGATAGCTGCCATAGTTTTCTTCTACTGCATCTCCTACCGCTTCTTCTGCTGGAGTATTAGCATACTGACCACCAGTTAATATTTTTAATTGTACAACTATATATAAATTATTAGCAGGATTAGCAGCAAATGTTATAGCGTTTCGAGTTACAGAATATTGTAACACATACTCAGTCCAACTACCTGGAAAACCTGTAGTACTAGTATATATTTTAAAATTATTTAAAGCATATTCAGCTACTGCTGGATTCCAACTACCATACAAAAGATCAGTATTAAACGTGGTTGTTATAGTTAGTGCACCTCCTGTTCCTCTAAAGCCTTGTGAGCCTTGATAATATTGTTGGTTAGTTTCTGTTATTTGCGCCATTATGATTTTTCATTTTGTGAAACTGACATTGCTTCTTGTTCCGCAGTTTGTATTATTGTAGGATCGTTTATTATTATACCACAATATTTTAAGACTTGTGTTATAATATTAGTTTGTTCTGAAATATCTAATTCAAAATCCGTAGAAGTACCAGCATTGTATATATATTGACCTAAATTACCAGTAGTAAAACCCCAAATAGGAGCTGTAGGAACAGTTAAGCAATTTATACTTAAAACATCTGGATTAGGAGATACTCTTATTATTAATGAACCTGCATTATTAGTAGTGTAACATATAGGATATTGATTGGTAGGACTAGTTAAATTAGATCTTGTAATTAATTCAAAATCTTTTTTACTAGTTAATTGAGTTATTGAATTACGTACTGGATTGTTTACGTTTGTTGTATTGTATGTAGATATTATTTGACCTAATTTGTAGATAACGTTTGCGGTGTTGTTTTGCCAAGCTGTATTACCACCGACATAAGTAAAAGCTATATCTTGTTCAAATGGATATAACTTATAAGCAGTGTCTTTAAACATGTTAAAGAACTCTGTGTCATTCTGTTGATTGTTTTGATTGTATCTATTAACTTGATTTCCGTCTGGAAAATAAGCTTGAAATATTTCGTTTTGTACTTGAGCAGAAATACTATTAAACTCTGATGGAGTAACATATCCTCTTTGTTCTTTGTTTAATATGTACAAGACTGTTGTGTATACTGTATTTATATTTACTGCCATTATATTTTTTTTATTATAATACAGAGGTGACAAAGTGTCACCCCTCTATTATTATCACTTGTTAATTGAGCTTTTTATCTATAGATTTATAAATTTCTACTCCCTCATCTGTTTTCAAGAAAGCAGCAAAAGCTGAATAAGGGTTTTCATCAAAAGGAACATTCATTAACTTCCTGTTGTTTGATCCCCAAGAGAACGTTCTTTGATCTTGAGACAGCTTTATTATACCTAGTTCCCTAGCTTTAATAGAAAAATTTCTCAATTGCACATTCTCATCATTAGCTAATGCAATAAATAACTTTGGATTATTTTTTGCAAACAATAATAAATCTCTTTTAATTTCTTTAGAGCTCATATTATTTACTTCAGAACCTTTTTCAACTCTCAATATAGCTTCAGCATGATCTATATCTATGTTTCTAGCTGCATTTAATGCTTCTATTTCCATTTCTAAATCTTATAATTCATCTTTAGCTTCTGCTACAGCACTATACTCTTCATATATTTTATTTTTTAAAGGGTGATATAGTGAAAGTAGTTTTTGTAAATTCTGTTTATTTTTAGGAACTTTCAAAAAACCGTCTCTAAAAATTATATGACCCATCGTTGCTTCACCTTTTTGTTCGTCGACTAATGGTGAATCTTGATTGGTTGCATATCTTATTTCTCTTTGTTTTCCTGTAGTCTCATCAAACCAAAGTAATGCATGCTTTTTTGAATGCTTACCTGGTATTGTTAAAGTTAAAGGAGACTTATCTCCTTTTAAATAATAAACTCTATCTCTTACTTCCCATTTTGGGCCTTGAGGTTTTTTAACCTCTACTTTTTTTTCATTTTTTGACATAATATAATATAATTAAATAGTTAATAATAATTACCCCGCCCGAAGACGGGGATAATTATTTAAATTTGGATTACTATAATCCTTGGAATAAAACGAAGTTGTTAGCAGCTTGAGTTACTAAACATCTTTCAGATAGGAAGTTAACCTCCATAGCATCAAGAGTTGAAGTAAATGCACCACCAGCAGCACCAGTTAACCATGATTTCATTCTTCTGTCGTCACCTTGAGAAGCTCTATATCTTACGTGTAAGAAAGGTCTTCTAATGTTAGTACCTAAGATTTGATCATAAACAGTACTTGTTCCAGCAGGAACTAATACACCTTCAATTGAATTTGTACCAACGATAGCACCTCTAGTAGAAGCATCGTTTAAGTATTTCCAATCAGTTTTATAGAAGTCATAAGAACCTCTTCTAAAACCAGAGAAGCCTAAGTTAAGTGCCATTTCTTCTGAATTTTCGAATAAACCGAAAGCAGTACCACCAGCGAAACCACCAGAGATAGAAGCTAACATATCGTCAAAATCAAGAGATGTTTGTCTCTGTAAGAATAACATGTTTTCTTCAATAGCTCCTTGAGTATCTAGGTTTTTAAGAATAGCATCAAACTCATCAAGTCCTGCAGCCGCTGTAAAACCAACGTTTACATTACCTCTAGCTCTAATAGCAGCAAATAAACCTTGTGTACCTGGTAAAACAGCAGTAGCATAACTTCCTGCAGCACCATTAACGTTAGCGTTTAATTCACCTTCTACCATTGCCATTTCTAAGTAATCTTCGAATCTTAATCTAGTTTCAGATTCAGCTTTTAAATACCAAAGGTATCCAGAAGCACCATCTTCAGTAGCAACTTCAACCCAACCAATCTGCGCCATATCAGATCCAGTAACAACGTACTGATCTCTTATGATTACTGGTGAGTTAGAAAACTGTGTAAACGAAGGGTCAACACTTATTCTAGCAGCAGAGTTTCCTACTCCTGCTCCAATACTTGATCCTTTTGTATAATCAGAACCATAAACAAACATTTTTACAGCACCAGTTGCACCACCACCAGAGATAGTAATACCTTGTGCATCAAATGTTGCGTTAGCAAATGGTTGAACTGTTACGTTACCAGCAGCTCTTGCTGTAACAATACCTTTTGCTTCTGTCCCGTTAGGGTCTAAAAGCACAACAGTATCATTAATAGATATAACGTTAGTTACACCTGCAACACCAACTGGAATTGTAACAACAGATGCTAAACCAGCACCAGCTCCTCCTCCTGCAGCTACACCACAGTTGTCATAGGATATATGTAATCTATTTTGTTCAGACCAGATTACTTGATCTGAGGTCATTGGCATCTCTGCACCGACCATTCTCAAAAAGCCAGATAACGTTCTGTTTCCATAACGCTCTACTTCTTGTTCGTAAATTTCTGGTAAATATTGTTGCGCAAAGTCATTCGCCCCACCGTTAAAAGCTAAATAAGCTGAAGGTGATGGAGTTTGAATCGGACTTGGAATAATACTACCAAATTGTGGAGATAAACTCATAATTTTAAATTTTTAATTAGTTAAATTTTCTTTTTTTGATTTTCAATTTAGAAGAATCAGCTCCAGAAACAGATTTAACTTTAAAGCCATTTACAAAAACCTCGCCCTGTTGGGTTCTAGCTTTTACAGGTGATAAATTTTTAGATTTATTCACTACGTCTTTAACTGCATCTGCTTTTCCTTGCTCATAAAAATGAGACGCGATTCTATCTACATTTTCAGCTGCATAAATTGCTTTGTGATAACCAGCCGCATCAGTAACATTACCTTCATTGTCTAAGAACTTCTTAACTAAATTGTTAATGTTGGATTGGTTTTCAGCAACTTTATCTACATCCTTTATATTGTACTTATATTTTTTATCTCCCACCGATATATCGAAACCTTCGAAATTTTCATTGAAAAGTTGTTTTGTATTTTCCTGGAATGCTTGATGTTGTTGCTCAGCTATTTCTTGCTGCTTATTGTATCGATTGAAAAAGTCCATAGCTTTTTGTTGATCCTGAGTTACGCCGGTTCTCAACTTGATTTCGTCGTAATATTTATTCTTAGTTTCTTCTAAAAAGTTTTTAGCTTTTGCAATCTCCTCTTTTTTAGCGAGTTTTTTCTTTTTGACGTCACGCTCTTCGTCAATTTCTGTATCGAAATCGAATTTATCTTCCATGATAAAGTCTATTTCTTCAGCATCTAAATGTGGTTTAGTCTGCTTATAATATTCTTTTAGTAAAGTAGTGTCATCTACATTAGTGTAATCAGCATTTAATCTAGTGTAGTCTTCTATTGTTCCACCAGTTTCTTCCATAAAATTAACTAATTTTTCGATGTTCTCAGGTAATTGTTTACCTAATACTTTTTGATCTCTAACAGCTTCTTTTACTTCTGCTTCTACTTTTTTAACCTCTTCAGTTACTTCTTTGATCGGAGAAAACCCTTCAGTAGTCTCGTTGGACTCTTGTACAGGTTCTCCCACCTCTGCGCTATCTCCGGATGGTTTTTCCAGAGGTATCTCCTTTGTTTCTCCGATTTGAATGGCATTATCTTCTTCTTTAAGTGCTTCCTTAGGTATTGTAACCTTAGTAACATCGTTAGGTATTTCTATTAATGGTTCCTTAAAATTAACTTTTTTAACCTCTTGTTTAACATCACCTAATTGTTTAGGTTTTTTAGGTTTTGATTTTACTTTAAAGTCACCTTCCTGTTTAACAGGTTCATTTGTTTTTAATTCTGACATAATATAATATAATTAAATAATTAATAAATTAAACGCCTAGCATTGAGCCAGTAACGTCTTTTTGTTCAAAGTCTATAGGTTGTAAATCATTTTTCCTTTGATCTATCATTTTACTTTGTTGCGTACCTTCCATTTTTATACGCTTATCTTTACGATCTTCTATTCTTGATTCTTTATCTTGCATTGCCTGCATATCCATTTGCTTCAATTGCATATCATACTGAAATTGAGCTTGCATTTTCTCTTGCTCTAACTGCGCTGCAGTTTGCATACGTTGTATTTCCATTTGAGATCTAGCCTGTTCATATTGAACTTTAGATCCAGAAATAGCTTCTTGTTTTTGAACTTCAGCTAATCCTATTTTTTCTGCAGCTTCTGCTTGAGCTTCAGATTGAGCTTTGGCTTGAGCCATAGCGTTTTGTTGATCTTGTTTTCCTTTTACTTTACGTTTTACTTTAAGTAATTGATTAGCTAATTTAAGGTTTTTAATTTGTCTTAAATCAATAGCGTCTTCTAAATTAATATCCCCTTGTTGTAGAGCCATTTGTATATTTTGCTCTAGCTGAGCTTGTTGCTCTTCATCTGGTTCTAATTCTAAATAAATACCAAAGTCATGTAAATTTAAATTACTTATTTGAGCTAAGGTGTTTACATTATAGTTTGATATGTTATTCATTAAAGACTCTGCGGTAAGTGGAAACTCTAATGCATCTGCTATTTTTAATGCTATATTTTCTGCTATCCTTAATGTAACATATAAACTAGCTTGTTTAATGTGTCTAGTAGCTACGTTAGAAGCGTTAGCTGCCATTTTTTGTAATCCAACTAGTGTTTGTTTATCAGGTGTGCTACCATCTCTAGCTTCATTTAACCCGGTCACATCTCTTATCATTTGTAAATAATACTGATAAGTGCTAATTAAACTTTGTATTTTACCTTGACCAGAGCTAGCTGTTAATTCTTGAATAGGAACTTTACCTGGATTCATATCACCATCTTGAGTTAGTGATCTACCTACTATACTACCAGTTTGGAAATACATATTTAATGCTTCTGCTGGGTTATAATTAGTTCCATTACCTAAATCTACTTCAGCAAGGCCATCCATATCCAAATATACACCATCTGGAACCATCTTTGACATTACTTGCTGTAATTTTAAATGTGTTAATTGAATCATATCAGCAAATCCTATACATTTACTTACCAACGATTCTATTCTACCTTTATACATACGAGGTGCGCAAATAGCATAATTCATTTCTACTTTAGTAGTATCAGACATAGGTCTAGACATGTTTTGTGCAAGTTCCCATTTCAACATAGTATCTGTTCCTAATACTTTAGCACCACTATATAAAACCTCTATACTTCTACTAACTCTTTCATATCCATCATTAGGTGGTGGGTTGAATTGATCAGTTTTTTCTAAAGCTTTTTGCAATCCTTGTTCTGTTTGTTTTATTTTAAAAACTTGATTATGGTAAGTTTTATAATCAAAGTACATTACTTGAACCGTGTTTTCATCATAACCACCCCAACCTGTTATATAGTTTCTATTTCCAGGCATTTTTTGTATTCTTTCTAATTCTTCATTAGATATATCAGGAAATTCTTTTTTAAGTTCAGGTATTGTAATAGACTTTATTTCTCCAACATAATATATATCTTCAAAATTAGGATCTTCTGTATATGAATAAACCATATAAGCTGGATCTACATAATCAACTGTTATACCTTCAGCTGTATTAAAGTTTGTTTTACAAGCTGCGATTCCACAAACAGTTAAATCCATGTTTAATCTGCGTTTTGTTAAGTCATATTTGTTATGATCCATAACAGAAGATATAGCTTCTTCTTCAGCTATTTCTATACTTTGCTTATACGACAACTGCATGTGAAGTTCAAGTTCTTCTGGAGTTTCTGGTAATACCTCAGGATTTTTACTTTGATATAAATTAATTCCTAATGATTGTTTTAATGAATCAAGATATTCTCTAGCCAACATATCTTCTTGTATTTTAGCAGCGTATTCAGTTCTTTTCTTTACTGAAGAAGGATCTTGAGCGTAAGCTTTAATATCATATGTTTTAGCAGATATACCATTAACAACAATGTCTACAAATTTAGATAATATAGGGACTGGTTTCCAGTCTAAATTAAGATAAGACAAATCACCATTAATAGATAATTCATCTTTGTATTTTTGTATACTTTGTTCTCCACGAGCATACAGTCTTAATTGATGAAATTGATTCCAATTAGTTAAATACCTATTTCCATTAGTTCTACCAGTTTTAAACCACTCGTATTCAATAGCCATAGCAACTTGACTCCCATATTCAATACTTGCTTTTTCAGCATCACTCACTACTTGACTAGGGAAAGCACTATTGGTATTAGTATATATATTCATTAATTTATAATTTTTGATAAAGTTCCTTTATTGTTGTATTTTTTTATACCCAAATCAACAGCTTTTAATTCTCTCTTGTTAACAGGTGAATACCTGTGTTTGTTACAAGCCATTAAAGCTAAACCTGAACTAATTGAAGCATCATGAGTTGTCCTGTTATTTATATTAAATTTAGACCAATCCTCTAATGTTCTTTGAAAATACATGTCTCCATAACCTGTTTCTTTTAATCCTATAAAATGTTCTATATAGGTTTCAATTGCAGATGCGTGAGCTTGTTTAATGTCTTCGCTTGAATTAGGTATACCACCTATTTCTTTTTCTGTAACAGATAACTTATTTCTTTTTTTATCTGGTCTGTTCATAGCAAAACCTCTATAACCCCTACGTTTAAAATAATAAAGTAATCTTGGTTTGTTGTTTTCTGCTAGTATTGGCATGCCATAAAATACACAAGCCATAAGTACATCTTCAAAAAATATCTCAGCAGTTTGTGGACGCGCTATGTATTCTAAGAAAAAATGATTAGGTGGAACTTCTTCCATGCTAAATTTTGTTAAACCGTGTAGAGATCCGTTAGATCCTCTTTTATCTACTGTTCCTGATATATCATATGGGTCACATCCAAAAGCACCGCAATGCTCATTACCAGGATAATTAATTCCATTTTTTAAATATCTTTTGTTTTGAAGTTGTGCAGGTGGAACCCAAGTTACTAAAAATCTTCCTTGATTGTTTGGAACAAATATAACTTTTGTGTCTTTTTGACCATTTTCCCATTGAAAACCACCCTTTGTAACTCCTAATGTATTTTTTAAATCTTCATTAAAATCTATCTGTTGATATATTTTTGTAAGATTAAATAAAGATGATTTAGATTCATCTCTA
>Ga0098041_1000182_pt1 | contig 25468 bp, 28 predicted proteins | sample 8_EtaG_FD_77066 | JGI IMG/M metagenome (GOLD analysis project Ga0098041, IMG submission 77066) | Marine viral communities from the Subarctic Pacific Ocean - 8_ETSP_OMZ_AT15162 metaG | ecosystem: Environmental > Aquatic > Marine > Oceanic | place: Pacific Ocean | collected 2015-01-08
ATTAAAATCTTTTACTTTATGTCCATCGAGTGCCCAATCGCACGCTCTGTATATATCTTTTATTGTTTCTTCAGCAGTTTCTTCTGCTATTTTATCAAATTTCTCTTTATTTAGCATAGTTTTTTAAGTAATAGTTCAACATATAGTTCATTCTTGCAAGTTGACTACCAATTAGTTCCCTCGCTTGACCAATCCATTTACTTGTATATAACTCACCATCGCGAATATACATCCACCTTTGATTCTGTTTATACACTGGATTTATTTGATATGGTGACCACGCACCATTTTGTTTTCTTACATAGCCACTTTTAAATATAGCCATTCTTAATTTATCTTTTGGTAATTCACATTTACCTTTATTCCACTTAATCATTTGCTTACTGAAGCAACTAACTGGAAATTCAAATTCTCTTGTACCATTTTGCGCTTGTTTTTGCGTAGTTACTTCCTTAATATTATAATCAAGTAGTAATCTTCTTGCGAAAGCATTTTCTAATGCTTCTCTTTCTTGTCTATATATATTCATTTTTTCCATTTATATACTTTCTCATTCCACATTCCATTTCTACCTTTGCCGTATTTATTCTCGAAATAGTTAGGTATTTCATTACCTTTACTATCTCTCACTCCAATACTATCACCAAATAGATCATAGAGATCTTTCTCGGTGGTATTTTTACCTAGTTTTATACTTTGATAAGCGTTATATTGTATTGATTTCGGCATAGTTATTATTTTTAATAGTGTAGTATTTATTTAAATCTTTTGTATAATCTACTTTAGTTAATAATTTCTCACAAGTTGAACTTTGGAAATTAATTTTAAGTAAAATGTTATTATTTGGTAGAAATTTTATTGTATTCATTGTTTTTTATTAATATTATCTGTTAGTAATCGTATTTATATTGTAAATTCATCACTTGAATCTAATCTATCATACCAATCATCTAAAACTATTTGTATTTGCTCTGATGTTAGTACAGTTATTCTATCTTCTTTTTTCATTATTTATATAAGTTTTTGTGTATGTTACCTGATTTTGTACCATATTTATTAGTGCATTGTCTACTCACCATACAATTTGTTAATAGTGATAAACAAATTAAAGTTATTATTATTCTTTTCATAATTTATTTATTTATTTATTTAAAATCCCCACTTAGTCACTAAAGTGAACCAAGTTAGTATCGTTAGTAATAGTAAGAATATTATATTCTCTATTATTTCTTTTATATTTATATTCATAGTTTATTTTTTATGTAGTTGACTTACTAGTTCTTCATATAAAAAATCTAGTACAGTTTCATTATATTTCTCTCTACTATCCACTTTAGGATCATAAGGAAATAAGTTTTCTAAGTTTTTAAGTGTAGTTTTATACATAGTTATAATTTAATTGTTTGTTCTAGTGTAAGTAGTCGAAACTCACCTCTGCTCCAAGACTAGATTGAGTAAAGAGTTATTATACTAACTCTTTTCCTCTTAACACTACTGGAATATTATTCGTCGCAGTGTAACTTTTATATTTTAACCAACATGGTAAGTTAGTTAAAGTGTCTTTCATTATATTGAAAACTATATCGTGATTGTATTTTATAGTTTTACCTTTTTTAGTTGTGAAAGTGATTTCTGTGTTTGTATTAAGAAGACTTTTTCTTACTACAAATCTTTTTGAAGTGATTGTATTCATTGTTTATTTAATTTAATTGTTAAGTTATTAGTATTATCTATTTGTATTAGTATTTATGTTGTAAAAGTAGATAGTTTATTTATTTATATTTTTTTATTTATATATGTAGTGCAAACTGTCTCACTTTATAATTATATTTATTTTTAATTAGTTTTTATTATTTATATATATTATCTAATTTAATTAGTATTTATATAGTAATTTTATTTATTTATTAAGATGTAATCTAAATTCCAATCATCTTTTCTAATAGTATATTTTATTTTATTAGAATCTAGTGCGGCTATAGTAGTAGGCCAGTCAGTAGTATAAGAGAATAGTATAAATTTATATTCAGAATAATCTTTTATATTTAGATTATTATCTAGAAAGAATTGAGAGCAGTCAGATTTATAGTGTATTTCTGAGTCAGCTGGTAATATAGAATTTAATTTAGAATAAGTCATATTAATTATTTATTTAGTTGTTTATTATTATTATCTTTATATATTAGTATTTATATAGTAATATTATTTATTTTATTAGTATATAGTCTAAATTATATGAATCAGTTTTAATTATATATTCTATTTTATTAGATTTTAAAGCTGAGATAGTTTCAGGCATGTCAGTTGTATAAGAGAATAGAATGTAATTATAATCTGGTGTTAAATATTCTAGGTCGATGAAGTCTGGGTCCATTGGGTGGAGTTCAGTATCAGCTGGTAGTTTATTTAAAAGGGTGTTATAGTTTTTATTAGTAGTATAATCCATAGAGTATATATTTAATTGTTTAAAGTTATTTTAATAAATGGTTTATTATAGTGATAAGGAAAAATAATTTGGTATTTAATATTATTGTTATTAAGATATTTAGTTATTTTAGTTATATTATTATAATTTATCATTTGTTTTTTATTATTATTATCTGAGTGTATTAGTATTTAAATAGTAATTTATTAGCTACTCCCTAGGGGAGGGCCTAAAAAATAAAAAGTAAAAGCTAAAAACTTTAAGGAATTTTATGAAAAAAAGAGGGGGCCCGGGTTTTAAAAATGCGTTTTTGAAATAGGGCTGGAAGTGGGAGGAAGGTGTGCAATACTAAACTTCAATATTTATGATAATTTTTTTTAATGTGACATTAGGGTTATATAGTACCTATAGTAAGGGGCAATTGTCACTATCCCCTAATGATATTATACTAGGTATAATATCTAAGTACCTACCTATATATAGGATTAAGAGTAATAAGCTACTGTCACACTAGTAAATAATATTTATTACATGTGATAGTAAAGAAGTAACAACTAGGCAAGAAACTATGAGAATATCAAACTACCCAACGGACACACTTGACGGCACCGAGTTAATCTTAGCTACTAATCAAGACACAACAACGCAAAAATATAAAACGGTTAATTTTACAATTGACACGTTAAAAACATATATACACACTGATGTAAATGATGGTATAGATAAAATTATATTTGAAGGAGATACAAAAAATGACTTTGAAACAACATTAAATGCATCAGACCCTACAGCTGACAGGGCAATTAGCCTTCCAAATCAAAGCGGAACAATCCCTGTTTTTGCAGTTGGTATATCAGGCAATACAGCAATTACAGCAACGCCAGACGAACTTAATATAATAGATGGTGTAACAGCAACAACCGCTGAAATTAATTATTTAGATATTACAACACTTGGTACAGTAGAAGCAAGCAAAGTACTTACAGCTGATGCAAACGGAGATGTTTTATTCCCAGATAATGAAATATTAAAATTTGGTACTGGTGGAGATCTTAAAATATACTACGATGGGGGTTCTAATAATCATAGCTATATAAGTCATGAGGGAACTGGTGTTTTAAATATTCAGTCAACTACTGATGATGTATCTATTAAAGCTCCTAATGGTAAAGGTGTTTATCTGTATGTTGGCGGTCAAAATGGTATTCGAACATTTCATGGTGGAGCTTCTGAACTCTATTATGCTAATGTAAAACGCTTTAACACTGAAAGTACTGGGGTTACAGTTACTGGTAATGCCACCTGTTCAGGTGAATTAACAGCAACGAGTTATACTAGATCACTAGGCACACATCAAGTGGTAATGGATTCAGCTAATGCTGCCGCAATACAATTCGGTTCAGCGGCTGATTGGGATGCATATGGATATATAAGCACTAGTGGTGGAGCTATGACAATGGAAAATGTAGCGGGTAGTTCGAATATGGTCTTAAAAACTACCGGTGTACTTGAATTTCATGCTACTTCTTTAACTGTTGGTGTAGATGATGCCGGACATGATGTGAAGTTCTTTGGTGATACAGCAAGTCGATACATGCTTTGGGATACAAGTGATGACAAATTAAACGTACAAGGATCATTGGATGTTTTGAGTGGTGGAACGCATAGTGGATCTACGATCTTTAATAGCAACTTAACAGCAAATGGTATTGTTCAAATATCTGGAAATACACAATTTGGTGTTAATGATACAGGTGTAGATGTTAAATTTTTCGGTGATACTGCAGGAAAATACCTTTTGTGGGATGCATCAGAAGATCAATTGATTATAAACGGTGATGTGGGAACACAAATAGTAAATGGTGGAGATAACACGAATCCATCAATTTATTGGGGCACTGACACAAACACAGGAATATACCATGATTCTGATAATGCTATTAAAATAACTATAAATGGTACTAAAAGAGTTGAAGTAGGTGCTGGGTATTTACAAGTATACGGTGATGTGATAGCAACTGAAGACGTAAAAGCAGCACAATTTAAGTTATCTGCATTAAATACAGCACCGTCAAGTGCAAGTGATACAGGTACATTAGGTGAAGTAAGGATAGATGCTAGTTATATTTATGTTTGTACTGCATCAAATACTTGGAAAAGAGCTCAAATAGCTACTTGGTAATGGCAAAACCTAAGAAAAAAGTAAAAAAACAAAAATTAACTCCAGCCGCAGCAAAACGTAAGGCTGATAGGGATAAGAGACGTGCTAAGCGTTCTGATAGAAAGGAAAAAAAGGCTGAAAATCAGAGAAAAAGACGTGCTGCTAAGAAAAAAGGTCGTAAAATTAAAGGAAAAGACTACGATCATAAGAAGAAACGCTTTGTTTCTGTAAAAAAGAACAGAGGCAATTACGGAAAAGGAACTAAAAAAGAGAAAAAACGATGAAATTATTAACATACTTAATATATACACTATTAATAACTTGCATGTTAGCATGTGGAAGTCCAAAATGGAAAAAGAAGAAGGAAATGAGGGAGAAAAGAATAGAAATGAGGGATAGCGTGAAAACGTTACACCCTGATACTATAGTAAAATATAGAGAAATTAGATGGGAAGAGAAAAAAGCTAAGATTGATGCTAAATTTGATAGTTTAAAAGCAAAAAAAGAGAAAATTTAAATAAAACACTATGGCAACATTAACCCCAACATTAAAATTAGAAAGTACAGACGCAACAACTGATACCTTATCGTTAACAAAGACAGATAGTGTAAATGTTGGAACACCTATAATTGGACCAGCAAGAAAAGTTGCTGCTGCTACTGGAGGCACAAAAATAGATATTGATGTAACTGGTGGAGGTAATAAATATGTATATATTCTTCATACAGGAAAACAAAATGACGGTTCAACATCAACAACAAATACGCTTACGGTTTGTTTAAAAACCGGTGGTACAGTTTACGATATTGGTGTATTAAAAGCAGAGGAATTTATGTATATTCCTGTCTTAAGTGCTAATTTAATACAAGTTGTTTCTAGTGGTGCACATACTATTCAAGTAGAATATGCATACTGGACCGCAGCATAAAATATTAATTAGGTAGGAAAACTACCATAACCAAAATAGTTCTAGCGAAAGCTAGACATGTTTAACCTTAAAACCAAATACAATGACGTATTTTTATAAAACTTACTCTTGGAGTTCACAAGGTGAAAATCAAGGAGTATCCGAGAAAACCATAGAAACTTGGAAGCATTTAGCTGAAAAGAAAAATTGGAGAATAGTCCAATTACCAAATGGTTATTATCAAACCGAATACCGTAACATCGAAAAAGATGAATGGTATGATGTTACTAGACGAGAAACCTTAGAATCAGCAGAAGCTGCAATCGATGGTAGTATTGATCACTATAAAAAAAGGATCGATTTTTTGAAAGGTCCGAAAGTGGTGAAGACGTTTAAGTAATATATTTTTTAATTTTAAATTTAATATAATGGAATATAATCAACCTAGCTTAATTGTTAAGGATTTAAACTTTGGCGATAATGCCAAAGAGAGGATAATTTTAGGTGTGGATAAACTTGCTAAGGCAGTCAAATCCACCCTAGGCGCCTCTGGGAAATGTGTGATATATGAAGATGGTAGAGGCAAACCGGTGATTACAAAAGACGGTGTAACCGTAGCAGAATCGGTTGTCTTATTTGACCCGGTTGAAAATATGGGTGCCACTTTAATTAAAGAGGCTGCTAAAAATACAGTAAAAGAAGCTGGAGACGGAACAACAACCGCAATAGTTTTAGCAGAATCATTACTGAAACATGTAGATGATAAGGACTATGGAGCTTCAATTAGAGAAATTAAAGAAGGAATTCAATCCGGTATTAAAAAAGTACAAAAATATCTAGACACAAACAGTATACAGATTAAAGGAGATTTGTTAAAACACGTGAGTAGTATTAGTTGTAATAACGATAATGTACTTGGGAAAATCATATCAGAAGCATATGAAAAAGTAGGTAAAGATGGTGTTGTATTAATGGAGGATTCTGATACAGAAGAAACGTTTACTGATATTGTGGATGGGATACAAATAGATAGTGGGTTAACCTCACCTCATTTTGTTACAGATAAAGATAAGCATAGATGTATTTTAGAAAATCCTTATGTTTTAGTTGTATCTTCACCTATACCAAATTTAAGAAAAATACAAAATATACTAGAACAAATTATTAAAACTAAAGCGAGTTTATTAATAGTTGCAGAAGTTGATCAACAAGCAAAAGCAGCATTATTAATGAATAAGATGAAAGGTAATATTAATATTAATATTATTGATCCACCGGGTTTTGGTCCAACAAAAGCAGATACAATAGAAGATTTAGCTATATTAACAGGGGCAAAAGTAATTAATGAAGAACTTGGGGATGATTTAGAGTTAATTGAACCACACACGCTCGGTAGAGTAGATAAAGTTATTACCGATGATAAAAACACCGTATTAACTGTTAACGGTGGAGGAGAACAACTAAAAGAAAGAATCGCTTCAGTTAAAAAACTAATTAAAAAAGAAAAGAATTCTTTTATTAAAGAAAAACTACAACAACGATTAGCAATGTTAAGTGGTAGTGTGGGAATGATTTATGTAGGTGCTAATTCAAAAGTAGAATTAAAAGAAAAGAAAGATAGAGTTGAAGATGCTATTTATGCTACAAAAGCAGCATTAAAAGAAGGTATAGTACCAGGTGGTGGTATAGCTTTATTAAATGCTGCAAATAATATGAAAGCAGAGAATATTGGGGAGAAGATACTAGCAGAAGCCATAAAATCTCCATTCATAACTATTATGGAAAACGCAGGTATCGAAAACTACGAAACACCTACCACCAAAGGTGTTGGATTTAATGTAATTTCCGGTGAAAAAGTTAACATGATTAAATCTGGAATCGTAGACCCCGTCTTAGTAACAAAAACCGCATTAAAAAATGCAATTAGTGTAGTTAATACTATTATTTCTGCAGACTGTGTAGTTTCTAATATGAGAGTAGAAAATGCAAGCGGTTAATTATTATTTAGTAGTAGATCCTATTAAGGATAAGGATAAGAAGATTGGTGGTCTACTTATATCTGATACTTTAGATGTTGACCATAGGTATTCAAAGGGTACAATTATTACAAAAGGTAATCTTGTAGAAGGTGTTAATAATGGTGATATTATACATTATGATAAACACGCTGGACATCAGATACACTGGAAAGATAATGTATATGAGGTAATTAAAGCCCCTGATATTGTACTGGTAGAATGAAATTAAGTTCATCTGATTTACGTGAAATTAAATTGCTTAAGTATTACAGACTTGTTAGAAAATGGGCTTGTAAAACATATGATTTAAAAGATGCAGATTTAGAACTACTTATATATTTAGATTGTAAAGGTAAATTCACAAGAAATGATTTTATTGACGGGGTATACACATACTCATGGGATAAAAACAGGTGGGAAAGATTACGAAGAGATGGTTGGATTGAAGCATGGAGACATAGAAATAGAACAACAATCAAATATAGTATTTTTAAAACATCATTTAAATGTTCGCAGTTAATAAGTAGAATATATAGAATTTTACTATGTGAAGAAGATTTACCCACTTCAGAAAGAAGTATTTTTTATAAAAATAAATCATATACAGATAAGGTTTATAATAAATCTATAGATGATATGATAAAAGATAAAGACAGATAATTATGCCAAAAGTAGGAAAAAAACATTATCCATATACAAAGAAAGGAAAAGCAGCAGCAGCAAAAGCTAGAAAAAGAAAAGCTAAGAAAAAGAAATGAGTAAAATATTAGCAAAAATATTTGGTAACGCTGGTGGTAGTGTGCTTCAAAAACTATCTGGCGTAGCTGATAAATTTATAACAACAGGTGATGAGAAAAGAGCATTCCAAAAAGATATGGAACAAATTTTTCTTGATGCCGAGGCAACAATGCAAAAAAACGTTACTGATAGATGGAAGGCAGATCTAGAACATGGTAACTTTTTAACACGATCAGTGCGTCCACTGGTCTTAATTTTTTTAATTATATCTACTGTAATCATGGTGTTTATTGATAGTGGTTCAATAAACTTTAACGTGGAGCAAAAATGGACCGATCTTCTTCAGTTAGTTTTAATGACTACGATCGGAGCATATTTTGGCGGACGAAGCGTTGAAAAGTTTAATCAATTTAAAAAGAAATGATATGGCAAGAATCAGTGGGTATGCTCCAGATACCGATGTAACAAAATTAGACAAAATAATTGGATCCGATTCATCTGGTGCAACTAAAAATTTTCGCATTGAAGATGTATCTAATTATTTTAAAAATTCCAATTCATCAGGTATTGCTGGACAATTTACATGGCAGTATAAAATTAATGTTGTAAATAATATTGGTGACGATGGAATGATGAATATTACCACATCAGAAGGTAGTACATCATTTGCCAACATCACATCAATTAAAGTTAGTAAATGTATTTATGAAAATTCCCCTAATTCTATAGCAGATGCCCTCCCTGTTTTAAATAATAAAGATCTTTTAATTGTTGATGTAAGTAATCACAACAATTGGGGTATATATACCGCAGGAACTGTCGCGGTAGATGGTTCTGATTTTAATTTCTATAACCTATCCCTTACTTATCTTAATGAGGGTAATGGTAATCTCTCCGAAAATGTAGTTTATGGTGTTGCTGTACTAAAACAAACTGTTGGTACTGCACCAAAGGTAACTGTTACTGATAGTAATACTGATACAGCTTTTCCAGTTGTGTTTCATGATGAATCGAATAGTTTACTTGATGATACGGGTAGATTTACATATAATCCTAATGATGGTATATTATCAATACCAGAAATATACAATACTGCCCTTACGTTAGGTAGAGACACAAGCAATAAAATAACATTCGCTGTAGATGATCAAATATGGTTTCAAGTTGCTGATGCTGGTCAATTTAAAATAATATCTAACGAAATACAACCAACCTCTAGTAATTCAATTGCTTTAGGGGATTCAACATATACATTTAAAGAATTATACCTTCACGGAGGAAATATTACATCTCCTTCATCTTCTCAATTAGATTTTACTACAACAACTGCTAATTTCTCTGGTTCATTAAGACTAGATAGCGTAAGTATATCAGCAATACAAAAATCATCAGAAGCGTTTGCTGATAATGATACAAGTTTAATGACATCGGCCGCTATTGATGACAGAATAAATGCGGCTACACCAGCGCCCGATAGTTTATCATCAGTTCTTACCACAGGTAATACTACTGGTAGTACTAAAATTGAAGTTGATAACACATCTAGTGGGATAGATTTTATTGATGATGCCAAGCTAAGATTTGGTACCGGTGATGATGTAGAAATATACGTTGCAAGTAATAATAATCTAAGTATAACACAAAATGCAGATGACGCAACTATTACTTTTAGTAGTGATAACGGAAGCGGTGGTACAGCACCATATTTCGAAATAAATGGTGCCACAGAGAGAAATCATTTTCACAAAACCACCAATTTCACTGATAATGCCAAGATAACAGTTGGTGCTTCTGAAGATCTTCAAATTTATCATGATGGATCAAATAGTTATATAGTACAAGGCGATGGCGCCCCAATTACGGGTGGTTTAATAATTAACTCACCATCTATTAGTGGTACAGCTATAAAAGACGAAGACAATATGGCTAGTGATTCAGCCACTCATTTAGCAACACAACAAAGTATTAAAAAATATGTAGATGATCAGGTAGATACAGTTGATACTTTAGCGGAAGTGTTAGCAATAGGTAACACCACAGGTGGTACAAAAATAGAGATTGATAACACGTCTGGTGGTATTGATTTTATTGATAGTGCTAAATTAAGATTTGGAACTGGTGATGATGCTGAAATATATGTTAATATAGGAAATGATTTATATATTGACCAAACAGCAGATGATAGATTTATATATATCCAAGCAGATGATGGTTCAGGTGGATTAACACCATATATTACAATAAATGGTGGTAGCGAAAGAGTACTAATCGATAAAGAAACAAGATTTGGATATGATGACGTCGGAGCTGATGTATACTTCTATGGTGCTACATCAGGTATAGCCATGCAATGGAGACCCGCATCAGATGGATTAAACTTTAAAGACAACGCGAAAATAAATATGGGGGATAGTAATGATTTCCAATTTTATCATTCGGGTTCAAACATGTCATTCACAAATACAACCGGAGGCTGTACTTTTATTAATAATACCGCTGGTGCTCATTATGGTTTTCATACAGATGAATTTTATATTAAATCTACAGTCGCTAATGATCCATTGGTATATATACTAAATACTGCAAATGATGCAACTTCGAGTAGATTACAATTTAAGAAAGATAGACACAGCGCCGCTGGTGTTAATGGAGATGATATTGGTACAATAGAATTTAATGCTGGTAATTCCGCACAAGAGCAAACTGATTTTGCAAAAATAATCGGAGAAATTGCAACAGCAACCGATACAGATGAAGCTGGTAAATTATCATTACAAGTTGCATCTAGTGATGGATCCACATCTGGTTTAACTGATGGTATTATATTAACAGGACATGCTACAAGTGATTATGTTGATGTAACAATTGGCGGTGGATCAAGTTCAACAGTAACAATATCTGGTAATTTACAAGTTTCAGGTACCACCACAACTGTTAATTCAACCACAGTAACTCTCAATGATCATAATATAGTATTAGATAGTGGTAATAGTACATCAGCTGTTGTTGATGGTGCTGGTATTACAATTGAAGGAGGTTCTGGTGATGATGCAACATTTACATATAGTACAACTGGTCCTAAATTTGAAATGAAACTTGGTAGTGCTTATGAAGACTTACAAATAGCTAAATTAATAGCAACCGAACTAGATATTTCAGGTGATGCAGATATAGATGGAACTATGGAAGCTGACGCATATACAGTTGACGGAACTGCATTAAATGAATACATCGCTGATACCGTTGGCGCAATGTTCACGGGTAATACGGAAACAAATATTACGGCAACATATCAAGATGGTGATAACACGATAGATTTAGTTGTTGGTACTCCTGGTACTGTCACGGTAGCGGATTCTACTGCTAATACAGCATTTCCTGTAATATTTCATGATGAGTCAAATGGACTATTAGATGACACTGGGGCATTCACATATAATCCTTCAACTGGTCAGTTAGATGTTACTGGTGATACTAAAATTAACTCAGGTAGTTTATATATAGAAACATCAGATAATACATCAGGTAAAATATATCTAGGAAAAACTTCAGGAACGCAAGCCAGTTCGTTAATATCAGCTACACACACTTTAGAAATAGATTACAATACACATACTGATTCAGGTGTTTTATATATTCAAAGTAATGGGTCAAATGTAGCATACTTTCAAACTGATGGTACGTTTACTCATTTAGGAGAAATTGAAGCTGTTACATTAGACATATCTGGCAATGCTGACATCGATGGAACATTAGAAGCAGATGCATATACAGTAGATGGAACAACATTAGCAGAATATATATCTGATACAGTTGGGGCTATGTTTACAGGTAACACTGAAACTGGAATCACCGCAACGTATCAAGATAGTGATAACACAATAGATCTTGTTGTGGGGTTAGCTAGTACGATTACAGTAACTGATTCTACAGCTAATACAGCGTTCCCTATAGTATTCCATGATGAATCAAATGGTTTATTAGACGATACAGGAACATTTGAATATAATCCTAGTGCTAATAGATTAATATTTGGTGATGCAGCGGGTGTTGATCTTATTATTGGAAAAAGAGAGGATGCTGATGTTAGTGGTACTTTACCTAGTGGAACAGATGCACTATGTCATATATTTCATCCAAGCGCAACCTCTGGTGCAGGTACTGGTTTAACGTTTGATAATATGCAAGCGTGGGCATATGGATCGTGGGAGTTTGAAGGAAGCAGCGTTACATTTAGTAATGGTATGGACGTAACAGGTGATGTAGAGGTAAGTGGTAGTGTTAAATGTACTCAAAATTTAAGAAGAACTATAACAGCTGTTACACATAGTACCAATACGTTTACATGTACTTTAACAGCCAATGATAACTTTAGCTTTACATTAAATAATGCTACAAATACAATCAATATTGTAGCAGCTTCAGAAAATGTTGGGCAATCAGGAACAATAGTTATAACAAATCCTTCAAGCGTTGGATCATTAGCTGTTAATGCAATACAGGGAAATGGTAGTGCATCAGAAGTATTAACACCAGAGGGCGCAACGATTAATTGGCCTACAGGTGCAAATAATATTAATATTATGTCATATTATGTTGCTGCTGCCGATAAAATATTAATCAACTTTGTTGGTAACTTTGCTTAATTATGAAAAAATATGAGAAATTTATTTGCTTTTTTAAAGAAAGATTCTTGGTCGACATCCACATCTACTGTAGTTAGTACAAGTAAGTCAACCACTACGTCTTGGTCAACAAGCAAATCTACTACAACAGTTTACAACACAGGGACAAATACAACGACAACTTACAATACAAGTACTAGTACTGTGGTGAGTACAAGTAAGTCAACAACGACTACTTGGAGTACTAGTAAGTCAACTACAACCACATACAACACATCTAAAAGTACTACAACTACTTTTAACACATCTACAAGTACAACTACCACATATAACACTTCCACGAATACTACGACAACATATAATACTTCTACTAATACAGTAGTTTCTACGTCGAAAAGCACAACTACCACATGGTCTACGAGTAAAGCAACATCAACGGCGTATGAAACAAATCATAGTACGACCACCACATATGAAACAAGTAAATCCACTACAACTGTATATAATACTAGTACCACTACCGTTGTAAGTACTAGTAAATCTACTACCACAACATGGAGCACAAGTAAATCCACTGCAACAGTTGTAAGTACAAGTAAATCTACTACTACGGTGTATAATACATTGAGAAGTACTGATACAACATATAATACTACTAAGTCTACAACTACTACATACAATACAAGTACCAGTACAGTTGTAAGTACAAGTAAAACAACAGCAACTGTAGTATCAACTAGCAAATCTACTACTACCACATATAATACTAGTAAGTCAACAACCACTACGTATAATACATCAACGGCGACTACTACAGCTTATACTACCACGTGGGCTACAACTCGATCAACTAATGAAACTTCATCAACAAGTAAGAGTACTACTACCACGTATAATACTAGTACAGCAACTACAACTACATATAATACATCAACCGCAACAACAACAGCATATACTACTACTTGGGAAACTAGTAAAAATACCGCGGAAAGTAGATCGACTACAACTACATACTCAACAACAACAACTTTTAACACTAGTACAGCAACCACCACAACATTTAATACTACTACAACTACAACTATAGGAACAACTACCACGTGGGCAACCAGTAAGAATACAGCGGAATCAAGAAGTACTACTACTACGTATGAAACAACTACGGCGTTTAACACTACCACGACCACAACTATAGGTACAACAACTACTTGGGCTACTAGTAAAAATACAGCAGAATCAAGAAGTACAACTACAACGTATACGACAAATACAGTGTTTAATACTACTACCACTACAACTATTGGTACAACTACAACCTGGGCTACTAGCAAGAATACAGCCGAAAGTAGATCAACTACTACAGCATATACTACAAATACGGTATACAATACCACCACGACTACTACTATAGGTACTACAACCACTTGGAATACAAGTAAAAGTACAGCTGAGAGTAGATCTACCACAACAACGTATGATACAACAACAACATATAATACCAGTACCACAACACAGCATTCTACAACAACTACATGGACAACAACATTCGATACAACAACTACTTTTAATACTAGTCAAAGTACCACAACACAATATACAACAACGTGGACTACTACATTTGACACAACAACTACGTTTAACACAAGTCAAAGTACCACAACGCAATATACCACTACCTGGACAACTACGTTTAACACGACAACCACATACAATACTAGCAAAAGTACAACAGAAAGTAGAAGTACAACAACTACATATGACACAACAACCACATGGCAAACTAGTTCGATAACTAGTAAATCTACTACTACGACTTGGACAACGACATTTAATACAACTACTACGTATGAAACAAGTAAAAGTACAACGGAAAGTAGAAGTACATCTACCTCTAGATCTACAACTGAGACATATAATACTAGTAGAAGTACAACTACAGTATATTCAACTAATACAACAACAGAATATACTACGTATTGGAATACTAGTCATTCTACCGCAACAAGTCATTCTACCACAACAGCATATACTACTACATGGTCAACTAGTTGGAATACAACATATAACCAAAATACATATACATCCTACACATCATATTGGAACACATCAAGAAATACAGCTTGGAATACCACGCGTACTACTTCAACTTCAAGTAGTGGCGGCGGCGGTGGCGGCGGAGGTTGTGGCAGGGGATGTCAATAAAAATATTAATAAATACGTAATAATTACACTATGGCAACAGATTTTCAAAAGGGATACAAGGCGGCAACACTAACATTTGAGAGTGATAAAATTACTTTTCAAAATGCGGTAAATAATGATAAGTTTTCTCCAGGAGCATATGAGGTAATGATGGACTGGGAACAACCTATTATGGAAAAAATGGCAGAAATTGCTGTATCCGAAGGGGACCATGTTCTTGAATGTGGTTTTGGTATGGGTATATTGTCTAATGCTATTCAAGCTAGAAAACCAGCATCACATACTATTTGCGAGAACCACCCAGATATAATACCTAAATTAAGGGCGTGGGCTAGCGGTAAATCTAACGTTATTTTACATGAAGATAGATGGTACACATTGATTGAAGAAACTGGTAGATACGATGCAATATTAATGGATACATACGCTGATGATGATTTACATCCACGATTAGTGTATTTCTGTAGAAACAAAGGCGCGAAATCAGGTTGTAAAATTAGTTGGTGGAATTGGAGTGGTGGTACAACAGATGAATATATGAAATTTTATTGGGATAATGTATCATTTACTGAAATGGACGTAGATCCACCTTTAAATTCATATTATAATCATGGAAAGTATTATGTACCATTAAAAGTGTTAAATCCCAACGCAACAAGTTATGGTATAATAAATGACGCTGTAGTACATATCTCTGATTCTGAAACAAAACAAATTAACGATATTCCTTCTAATCATGATATTTTAACATGTGCGGATCCATCAAACCCTAGTTTAGTGGTACAAAAAAGTATAAAAAGTTGGGGAATGAAATGTAAAGGTATTTATAATATTAACGATGGATTATTAAAAGTAACTGGTAATCATCCTATGATTGTAAAAAGAAGTGGATCATGGGTAAATAAAAAAATGAATGAATTAGTTGTTGGTGATAAATTATATAAAATAGATAACACAGAGGTGGAAATTACTAAAATAGAGTTTGATAGTTCAGATACTATTTATGAAATCTTTAATGTTAATATTGATCATAATCATTTTATTAATAACATTTTAATTAGGAAAGGGGGCGCTGATGCCTAATACCACAACAACATTTCAAACTAGTGTTACAACTACATACCAAACAGGTGTAGGTACAGGACGTGCCACAGGTACATCATGGACGGTTAGTACATCACAAAATACAAGTCAAGCTACTAGTAAGTCTACTACCACAACTTACAATACAACAACTACATATCAAACAAGTGCGGTAACTACTAAATCTACAGCAACTCAAACTAGTAGATCTACCACTACCACATGGTCGACCAGCCATAATACAACAACAACTTTTAATACAACAACAACATATACCACAACAACCACATATAACACAAGTCATGCAACATCAACCTCAAGAAGTACTAGCCAGAGTACAACAACAACGTATACCACATATTGGAATACGTCTCGTTCCACAGCAACGAGTCATTCTACCACAACTACATACACTACAACTACCACGTATGAGACAAGTCATGCTACCTCTACGTCGAGAAGTACAAGTTCGTTAACGACTAAATCAACAACAACTACTTGGTCGACGAATAGAAGTACATCTACATCACGAAATACGAGTTCATTAACTACTAAATCTACTACAACCACTTGGTCAACAAATAGAGCCACTGCTACGTCAAGAAACACTAGTCAAAGTACCACAACAACATACACAACCACTTGGTCAACTAGTAAAACTACTTCAGAGCAAAGAAGTACGACAACGGCATATACTACAACAACTACATATAATACGAGTACTACTACGCAAACTGCCTATACTACAACATGGTCAACTAATAAAAATACCGCTGAAAGTAGAAGCACTACCACGGCATACACTACGAGTACCACATTTAACACGAGTACCACAACACAAACCGCATATACAACTACTTGGAGTACTAATAAAAATACTACCGAATCAAGAAGCACTACAACCGCATACACTACTAGTACTACATTTAATACAAGTACAGCTACACAAACAGCTTATACAACTTCGTGGTCTACAAGTAAATCAACAACTGAATCAAGGAGTACTACAACAGCGTATACCACAAGTACAACGTTTAATACGAGTACAACCACACAAACGGCTTATACCACAACGTGGTCAACTAACAAATCAACAACCACTACTTGGTCCACAAGTAAAAGCACTACAGAGAGTAGATCAACAACAACAGCATATACAACATCAACTGCTTTTAATACATCTACAGTAACTAGTAAATCAACTAATACAGTGGTTAGTACAAGCAAATCTACTACTACAACTTGGAGTACGAGTAAAAGCACAACAACAGTGTATAATACAACTACAGCTACCACAACAACATTTAACACATCTACAGTAACTAGTAAGTCGACAAATACTGTGGTGTCGACGAGTAAATCTACTACGACAACGTATGAAACAAGTAAATCCACCACAACAACATATAATACCTCTACTGATACGACAACAACGTACAATACAGCAACAACCACCGTGGTATCAACAAGTCATAGTACTAATACAGTATACAATACAGCGAGAAGTACAAACACGACGTATAATACAAGTAAGAGTACAACAACTACATATAATACTTCTACTAATACAACAACAACTTATAATACTTCTACAAATACAACAACCACATATAATACTAGTACCGCTACCGTTGTAAGCACTAGCAAGAGTACCACAACAACGTATAATACGTCTAAAAGTACCACTACAACTTATAATACAAGTACAAATACTACAACAACATTTAATACTAGCACCGCTACCACCACCACGTATAATACAAGTACAGCTACTGTTGTTAGCACATCGAAATCTACCGCTACTGTTGTTAGTACTAGTAAAGCTACAACAACAACTTGGGCTACAAGTAAGTCTACTACTACGACATACGAAACAAGTAAAAGTACTACAACTACATTTAATACGAGCACGGCTACCACTACTACATACAATACGGCAACAACAACAGTCGTAAGTACTAGTAAAGCAACGGCAACGGCTCAGGTTAGTACAAGTAAAAGTACTACGACAACATATAACACAAGTACTGCTACAACCACAACATATAACACAGCAACAAGTACAATGACAACAAAATCGTGGTTTAGTACATATCGGTCAGATTGGTCTACACAGCGAGTGGATTGGAACCGATCTACTGCTTAGGTAGAAACTAGTAAAAACATGTAATAATATAAATACAATATAAATTAAATTTAATAATATGGAAATGTTTAATAAAAACGAGTTGGATAAACGAATAGGTCCACTCAAAAAAACAAAAAACCTTGAAGATCTAGAGCAGGTCGAGGGCTATGTAATAAGAAAATGTAGTGAAAGAGGTTTGGAAAAAAGTTATGATGTTTTGGCAGAAGAAATGCCATACTTCAAAACAATGGCATATACAGAATTTGCCACTAATTTTTACATACAACCATTAAATGTAAAACTTAGAAATGAAATGATGATTGATGCGTGGAATGATAACGTAAAAAATCCAGATGATTGGTCATCATATCTAATAAATAATGTGTTGAAAAAATCTGTTAATAAATATCAAGACAGAGGAGAAAATTTTGATAAATATCCAGCTAAAGATTATTTAGTTGTATTACCAGGTTCAAACAAAGTTAAAACTAATGTTTGTTTAAATAGATTGCAATTTATATCTAAAAAACACGGTGATAATGTTTATTTTAAACCTCACCCAATAACAACACATCAAATAATTGGTGAATTAAAAGATTTTTTTGGAGAAGCTAATATATTACCAAGAGAAATTGATATGTATTATTACATGCAAAAAGCAAAAGGTGTATATACAACACATATAAGTGAAAGTGCTGTTTATGCTGGTGTTCTTGGCAAAATAATAGAACCAATTGATATATGGAATAATATCATGCACGGATCATTTGCTTGTATAAATAATCATTTATTTACCAATCAAGATAATATAAAAGATTACATAAATAGATGTTTTTCAAGTTATAAATCTGGTATTATTAATCCAGTTATAGATAAAGATTGGAAGAAAAAAGTAGATCAATATTTTGATTATATTTGTAAAAAAAGAGATGTTTATAAAAACTGGTTTATTGATACAAGAAAACCAAAAGGAAAAAAATAAACATACTATGACATTAGCTTATTAAGAATACTATTATTTGTGTAATAGTAATAGAGTAGAATTTTAACTAAAATTTAATTAATTATGAATAAAAAAGTAGAAAACGCAAAAGTAGAAAAAATCACTGATGAACAATTACAAGATCTTCAGGGATATGTGAGCAAAATTAATCAAGCTCAAATGGAGTTAGGTAGAATCGAATCACAGAAGTATGAATTAGTAAATGCAATACCACAATTCAAGAAAACCTTAAAGGATTTTCAGAATAAAATGGAAGATCAGTATGGTAAAGTAAGCATTAATATACAAGACGGGTCAATCTCAGAGATCGATGAGCAGGGTAATTCGTAAAATTAGCGTTGGTAAAGATTACAAAAATGAAGCTATGCATTATGCCGTTGGCCAAGAGGTTTACGGCGGGCATACTATTTGTGATATATTAGAGGAGGATACAAAATACAGTATTTATATAAAAAAAGATAAAGATATATTACCATGGAAAGATTTTAATAAAAACATGGCAGTATCTATTGAGTATAATCTTGAATATTAATGCGTAGTTTATATAATTTTATAATTACACCAATAGGTAAAAGATATAACAACACTAAAAAGGTTGGTAAAAAAAAACTTATATTAAATGCTGAAATTGGTAATCATCAATATGTGAATAGAAAAGCTAAAGTTTTATCTATACCAATATTAGAAAAAACAGATATACAACCTGGTGATACTATAATAGTACATCATAATGTATTTAGAAGGTGGCATAATATAAGAGGTGAAGAAAAAAATAGTAAAAGCTATATAGATGAAAATACATATGCGGTAACAAAAGATCAAGTATTTTTATATAAACGTAACAAAAAATGGATCTCTCCATTTGGATGTTGTTTTGTAAAACCAATTAAATCTTATGATACATTAAGTATTGATAAAGAACAACCATTAATTGGCGTGTTAAAATATACAGATAACACGTTACCAAATATACATGTTGGAGATCTAATAGGATTTACACCGTATAGTGAATATGAATTTATCATTGATGGTGAAAGATTATATAGAGTTTTTACACAAGACATTTCAATTAAATATGAATATCAAGGACAAGAAGAAGAATATAATCCAAGCTGGGTATAAAGCAGTTGATGAGTTAATTAAAGTAGCTAAAGAAAAAATTGTTGACTCAGAAGATGATGTTTCTGCTGATAGATTAAAAAATGCAGCGGCAACAAAAAAGTTAGCTATATTTGATGCTTTTGAAATACTGAATAGAATTGAAGAAGAAAGAAATATACTAGAAGATAAACCAACAAAGCAAAAAGATAACACATTCCAAGGTTTTGCTGAAAGAAGATCTAAATAATGTATAAACAAACGTTATATAAAATAATTGAGCCAATACGAATTAATACGTTAAAAAGGCTTAATAAAAGTAAGAAATGGAAATATGGTTATAATAAAGAACATGATATTATAGTTATAAGTAAAACTGGTGAGATAGGTGAGATTTATGAAATTCAAAATTTAAAAATCGCCTTACCAAAACCTACAGATACATATAGTAGGTCAAAGAAGAAAAAAGAACAATACTGGGAGCAGTTCGAATATCCAAAAGCATTGAAAAATGTTAAAACCATTTTTGATTGGAGAGATTATCCCAATGAACATAAAGATAAATGGTTTAATTATATCAATGAAGAATTCAACCGCAGGGACAATGGTTTTTGGTTTAATAATAATGGTAAGCCTACTTATCTTACCGGTACTCACTATATGTATCTTCAGTGGTCAAAAATTGATGTGGGTGCTCCTGAATTTAGAGAATCAAATAGATTATTCTATTTATTTTGGGAAGCTTGTAAAGCAGATAAACGTGCTTACGGAATATGTTATCTCAAAAATAGACGATCTGGTTTCTCGTTTATGGCAAGTGCGGAAACAGTTAATGCTGCTACTATCTCGAGTGATTCAAGATATGGTATATTATCAAAGACTGGTTGGGATGCTAAAAAGATGTTTACAGATAAGGTTGTACCAATATCTGTTAATTACCCGTTTTTCTTTAAACCGATTCAGGATGGTATGGATCGACCAAAAAGCGAACTTGCATATAGGGTCCCGGCTCAAAAGTTTACTCGTAAGAAACTTCAGACGAATGAACAGATTGAAGAGATTGTAGGTTTAGATACAACAATTGATTGGAAAAACACTGGGGATAACAGTTATGATGGAGAAAAACTTAATTTACTAGTACATGATGAGAGTGGCAAGTGGGAGAGGCCTGATAATATATTAAACAACTGGAGGGTAACAAAAACATGTTTAAGATTAGGTAGTAGAATAATTGGTAAGTGTATGATGGGTTCAACATCAAACGCATTAGATAAAGGAGGAGATAATTTTAAAAGATTATTTAGAGACTCTGATGTAACAAAAAGAAATAAAAATGGACAAACTAAATCTGGATTATATAGTTTATTTATACCAATGGAATGGAACTATGAAGGATTTATGAATAGGTATGGTATGCCAGTTTTTGATACACCATCAGATCCAGCGTATGATTTCTATGGAGAATTAATAGATACAGGTGTTGTAGATCATTGGGAAAATGAAGTTGAAGGATTAAAAAGTGATCCAGATGCTTTAAATGAATTTTATAGACAATTCCCAAGAACTGAAGAACATGCTTTTAGAGACGAAACTCAAAATAGTATATTTAATTTAGCAAAAATATACGAGCAAATTGATTTTAATGAAGAAGCTAATAATGATTCGCAAATAACAACTGGAAATTTTGGTTGGGTAAATGGGGTGAAAGATACAAAAGTAATATTTTATCCAGATGTGCGAGGAAAATTTAATATTAATTGGATACCATCAACTGGTTTACAAAATAATGTTATTATAAAAAATGGTGTTAAATATCCTGGTAATGAGCACGTTGGGGTGTTTGGATGTGATAGTTATGATATTTCGGGTACAGTAGATGGCAAAGGATCAAAAGGTTCTTTACACGGATTAACAAAGTTTAGTATGGAGGATGCTCCATCTAGTCAATTCTTTTTAGAATATATAGCTAGACCAGCAACCGCTGAATTATTTTTTGAAGATGTGTTAATGGCATTAGTATTTTATGGAATGCCTATGTTAGCAGAAAATAACAAACCAAGGCTTTTATATTATTTAAGAAGAAGAGGATATAGAGGTTTTAGTATGAATAGACCTGATAAAGTTTGGAATAAGCTATCAGTAACAGAAAAAGAAATAGGTGGTATACCTAATACCAGCGAAGATATTAAACAAGCGCATGCGTCTGCAATTGAGATGTATATTCAAGAGCATGTAGGCATAAAACAAGATCAATCACATGGTACTATGTACTTTAATAAAACATTAAATGATTGGTCAAGATTTGATATAACAAAAAGAACTAAGTTTGATGCTACAATTAGTTCTGGGTTAGCAATTATGGGATGTCATAGACATTTATATAAACCAAATGCTAAAATTGAAAGAGAAAAAGTAAATATAAATTTTGCTAGATATAAAAACACTGGCATAAGATCACAAATAATAGAATAAATATGGCAAAAGAAACTACAAAAGATTATTTTCCAAGTCAAGTAGTTAGTGATGCGGAAAAACGTAGTTATGAATACGGGTTAAAAATCGCTAAAGCTATTGAGCATGAGTGGCTTGGCACCGGACCTAGCAGTAATCGATTAAAATCAAATAGAAATAATTTTCATAAATTACGTTTATACGCAAGAGGAGAACAATCAGTTCAGAAATATAAAGATGAATTATCTATAAACGGTGATTTATCTTATCTTAATTTAGATTGGAAACCTGTACCAATTATTCCAAAGTTTGTAGATATAGTAGTTAATGGTATCGCGGAAAGATTATATGATATAAAAGCATATGCACAAGATCCATTCAGTGTAAAACAAAGAACTGATTACATGGAAAACATTATGTTTGATATGGATGTTAAGGATGTTGGTAATTATACTATGAAAACTTTTGGTGTTAATGCTTTTAAATCAGATCAAAAAGTTTTACCAGAAACATCTGAGGAATTAGCTGTTCATATGCAATTAGAATATAAACAAGCAATTGAATTAGCAGAGGAACAAGCTTTAACCACATTATTTGAAGGTAATGATTATGAATTAATTAAAAAAAGATTTTATTATGATTTAGCTGTTGTAGGTATGGCTGCGGTTAAAAATAATTTTACTACATCAGAAGGTGTTACAATTGATTATGTTGATCCAGCTAATTTAGTATATTCATATACAGAAGATCCATATTTCGATGATATATATTATATTGGTGAAGTAAAAAATATACCTATTAATGAATTAAAAAAACAATTTCCTGATTTAACAAATGAAGATTTATTAGATGCTCAGAAACAAGGTTTTAAACCTGATGTGATGGGTTATCAAAATAATACAAATAATAGCGAAACAGATAATAATATTGTTCAGGTATTATATTTTAATTATAAAACCTACATGAATGATGTATATAAAGTTAAACAAACTACATCTGGTGGTTCTAAAATAATACCAAAAGATGATACTTTTGATCCACCACATGAAGATGAAAGATTTAAAAAATTATCAAAATCAATAGAGGTTTTATATGATGGTGTTTTAATACTTGGTACTAAACAATTATTACGATGGGGTTTATCAAAAAATATGATACGACCTAAGAGTGATTACACGAAGGTTAAAATGAATTATTCTTTAGTTGCACCAAGAATGTACAGAGGAAAAATAGAATCATTAGTAAGTAGGATTACAGGTTTCGCTGATATGATTCAGTTAACACATTTAAAATTACAACAAGTAATGTCTAGAATGGTACCAGATGGTATTTATTTAGATGCTGATGGTTTAGCAGAAGTTGATTTAGGTAATGGAACAAATTACAATCCACAGGAGGCATTAAATATGTTCTTCCAAACTGGTAGTATTATTGGTAGGTCATTAACTAGTGATGGTGATATGAATCCTGGTAAGGTACCTATACAGGAAATAGCAAGTGGGAATGGTGGTGCTAAAATGCAGTCATTAATTCAAACATATAATTATTATTTACAAATGATAAGAGATGTGACTGGGTTAAACGAAGCGAGAGATGCTAGTACACCTGATAAAAATGCGTTAGTTGGTATACAAAAAATAGCAGCTGCAAATAGTAATACCGCAACAAGACATATATTACAATCAGGATTATTTTTAACAGCTCAAGTGGCAGAGTGTTTATCTCTAAGAATCTCTGATATATTAGAATATTCACCAACAAAAGATGCTTTTATACAAGCTATAGGAGCGCATAATGTTGGAACGCTAGAAGAAATGGAAGGTTTACACCTACATGATTTTGGAATATTTATTGAACTAGCGCCAGATGAAGAAGAAAAACAATTACTTGAAAACAATATACAAGTAGCGTTGTCAAAAAATAGTATTGAACTTGAGGATGCTATTGATGTTAGAGAAATAAAAAACTTAAAACTAGCAAATCAAGTATTAAAAATAAGACGTAAAAAGAAAATTGCAAGAGACCAACAAATTGCCCAACAGAATGTGCAACAACAAGCACAAGCTAATGCGCAAGCAGCAAAACAAGCAGCTCAAGCTGAACTTCAAAAAAATCAAGCAATTATACAAGGTAAAATTCAGCAAGATCAAGCTGAAAAACAAATGGAAATAAGAAAACTTCACGAAGAAGCAAAGTTGAAAAAAGATTTAATGAATCATGAATTCCAATTGAATATGCAGTTAAAACAACTTGAAGTGGATGCAATGAAACAAAAAGAAACTAATAAGGAAGATCGTAAAGATGAACGAACTAGAATTCAAGCATCTCAACAATCTGAATTAATAGATCAAAGAAATAATCAAGGATCACCTAAAACATTCGAGTCAGCTGACAACGATACGTTAAGTGGTAATTTTGATTTAGGTTCATTTGAACCTAGGTAATTTATGTTTAATTATATAGTATTATATTATGGCAAAAACAAAAAAAGAAGTAGCTGAAAAGGTTACTGAAGAAGCTGTTGAAACTAAAAGTTCAACAGAAGATGGCAAGTTAAAAGTAAAAGCAAAACCATCTATGAAAAAAATGGAATTTAGCAATGAACCTACAAAGGTTGATATGTCTAAA
>Ga0098041_1000184_pt1 | contig 25442 bp, 29 predicted proteins | sample 8_EtaG_FD_77066 | JGI IMG/M metagenome (GOLD analysis project Ga0098041, IMG submission 77066) | Marine viral communities from the Subarctic Pacific Ocean - 8_ETSP_OMZ_AT15162 metaG | ecosystem: Environmental > Aquatic > Marine > Oceanic | place: Pacific Ocean | collected 2015-01-08
GGTCATCTGAAAGCTCGAGCAAAAACTAGCGTGGCTTATTGAGAACTGTTGACAAGTTGACAACTATATATAGTGGTAGTGTTGACAAACGTAAAATGCTATTAACTATTTCAGACTTTGCAAAAGTCAAAGGCCTTTCAAGGCAGCGGGTTTCAAAGGCTGTTAAGGATGGAAAATTAGAGGGCGCAATTGTCAACAGTGGCAAGAAAAAATTAATTGATAAAGACTTAGGTTTGAAGTTATGGGAAAGCACAACTTCAATTGTGCATAAGCCTGTTATTACTACGCAGTCGAAAAAGGAATTAAAAAAGCAGATTGATGCTTTGCCTGATGATGCAATACCTGATTTCAATACGAGTAGAGCAAGGAAAGAACATTGGCAAGCTTCCTTAGCTCAGTTGCAAGTACAGCAGCAAAAGAAAGACCTAATACCTGTTACTGAAATTAAAAAAAGTAGTTTTGAAATGGGTAGAGCTATTAGGGAAAGTTTGGCAAATTTGGCAGATCGTTTAGCAAGTCAGGTAGCAGGAGAAACAGACCCGCAAGTAATACATAAGTTATTAACGCAGGAACATAGAGCAGCTCTAGAGCAGTTGGTGGAATCATGAACGCTTGGGAAGAAGGATTTTTAAAAGGGCTAAAACCACAGGAACCCTTAACTGTTGATGAATGGTCTGATAAATACAGAGTGCTTTCAAGTCGTGGAAGTAGCGAGCCGGGGAAATTTAGGACGGATAGAACGCCTTTTATGCGTGAAGTAATGGAATGTTTGAGTAGTGATAATCCAATTCAAAGAGTTGTATTAATGTTTGCGGCTCAGACAGGTAAGACTGAATGTATGAATAATTGGATTGGTTATTGCATAGATTATTCACCCGGTCCCATGCTTATTTGTCAGCCAACTTTGCAAATGGCGCAGAGGTTGAGCAAGCAAAGGTTAGAAGGGATGTTGCAAGAGACTCCATGCTTAGCTGAGAAGATCCCACCGCCTAGAAGTCGTGATAGTGGAAATAGTCAACTAGCAAAAATATTTCCGGGGGGTGTTCTCATTATTACGGGCGCCAATAGCGCAAGTTCTTTGCGTTCAATGCCTGCTAGGTATATCGGGCTTGATGAAATATCGGCGTATCCGGGGGATGTAGACGGTGAGGGCGACCCTGTTGCTCTAGCTGAAAAAAGAGCTTCTACCTATACAAGAAGAAAAATATTACTTACATCAACGCCGACCATAAAAGATACATGCAGAATTGAGGCCGAATATGAAGCCAGTGATCAGCGTAAATATTATGTGCCTTGCCCTGTTTGTGGTTTTCATCAGGTCTTGATTTTTGAGCAACTTAAATTTGATTCAAAGAAATTAGACAAGGTTGAATATGAATGTATTTCTTGTAAAGAGCGTTTTGATGAAACGGCCAAAACAACAATGCTTAGGAAAGGAGAATGGAGAGCAACCAAGCCAGAAAATGCAGGGAAAACAGCAGGCTTTTGGTTAAATGGATTAAATAGCCCTTTAGGTTGGTTGTCTTGGTTCGAGATAGTAGACGAATTTCTAAGGGCTAAAAGTGATCCTTCTTTATTACGTGCTTTTACTAATAGTCGTTTAGCGGAGACATTTTCCTACGAATATCAGGCGAAGTTAAACGCTGAGGCTTTGATGGAGACAAGGGGGGATTATTTGCCGGGTACGATTCCTGAACCTGTTGTTTGTCTATGTCTTGGGGTTGACGTACAAGGTGGTTTAGGGAGTGCTTCCCAAAGACTAGAAGTGAGTTGTTGGGGTTTTGCGGCTGACCCATCGGGACTTGCTGAACAGATGTATCTTATCGATCACAATGTTATTGCAGGAGACCCAAATCAGAGTGAAGTTTGGAGAGCTTTAGACGTTTTGTTAAATGCTGATTATGAACACCCAAGCGGAGCAAAATTAAAGATCAGTGCGTGTGCCGTTGACTCTGGAGGACTTGCAACGCAGAGTGTCTACGATTACTGCATGAGGCGTAAAGGGAAAGGTGTTATTGCTATTAAGGGTAGTAGTAGATCAGGGGGGCCGATTATTGGTAAAGGGTCAAGAGTCGATATTAATTACAGCGGGAAGATAAGAAAGAAAAGCGGGATTGTTTATTTATTGAATACAGAAGACATAAAAGACAGAATCTTTAGTAAGATAAAGGGAGAAGGAAAAATTCATTTCCACGCAGAGACAACAGAAGAATATTTTAATGAACTGACGGGAGAATATCGAACACAGAAAACGAATAGCAAAGGATACCCCGTAAGTACATACGAAAAGAAACCAAATCAAGCAGTAGAAAAACTTGATTGCTGCGTATATGCCTATTCTGCTTATTCTTTGCTCTTAAAAACGACTATTAAAGGTAAATTCTTTGAAACTTACTCTAAAAAGCTTTTAAATTCGCTTAATTCTTCTTCCAAAAACACGCTAAAATCAAGGAATACTATGCCTAAGCAGTCGTATGTCAGAAATTGGTAGGGGGTCTTTATGAATATCCCCGCTTCATTGCGTGCAGGTACTACTGTTACTTGGAGGGATGACAGTTTAGTTGATCCCTACGGCGACCCAATACAAAGTACTGATTCTTGGGTGCTTAAGTATTACATCCGTACAAATAGTGCATCAGGTTTGACTACAACGGGTAGTACCTATGGGACAGGTTGGCAATTTGACCTTTCAACTTCTGACACTGCCCCGTTAACTAAAGGAGATTATTTTTGGCAGGCAATAGTTTCTAAAAGTGGTACTGAATACTCTGTTGGCACGGGGTCGCTAGAAGTTCTCCAAAGTCTTGCCTATACAGGTTCAGTTTCTTCTATACAAGAAAAGTCACAGGTTCTGCAGGATTTGGAAAGCGTTCAATCTGCTATTCGTACTTTAGTTAGTGGCGGCGTAATAAAAGAATATTCAATTGGTGGACGTTCACTTAAAAAATATGAATTAGGAGAATTAAGAGCATTAGAAACACAATTGAAATACGAATTAAAGCGAGAGCAAAAAGCAGAGTTAATAAGAAACGGTCTTGGCAACCCTCACCAAATGTTTGTACGTTTTTAAATCATGGGAATCTTAAATGCATGGAATGAGCTTTGGAAACCAAACCCAAGAGCTATAAAAAGAATAAAGCGAAGAGACTTCGCTGGGGCGACTGTTGATCGACTTACAGCAGGTTGGGTTACATCAACTAATTCTGCTGATAGTGATATAAAAGGAAGTATTGCGAAGCTAAGAAATAGAGCAAGGCAATTAAATAATGATGTTGATTATGTAAAAGGTGCGCTTAGGTCTATAACAGATAATACGGTTGGAACTGGTGTTAGGGTTCAGGCGCAAGTAAGAAAAATGCGAGGAGGGAAGCTAGACCCAAAAATTAATGATCAAATAGAACGCGCATGGTCTAAATGGGGTAAGGCAGATTCTTGCGATGTTGCAGGAAAATTATGCTTTGATGATTTATGTAGGTCAGCAGTTAGTAACTGGATACTTTCAGGTGAAGTCTGGATCAGAATGATAAGAGGCAAGACTTTTGGTGATAGTTCTGTTCCATTTGCTTTACAACTTCTTGAGGCTGATTTAGTTGACGAAAATTATGTAGGTAAAGCAACTCAAAAGGGTTGGGAATGGAAAATGGGAGTGTTGTTAGATAACTGGGGAAGACCAAGAAAATATGCATTTTTAACAAAGCATCCGGGCGATACGATGTTTGTTAATCAGCCAACTTCTGAAAAGAAACATATATTTGTAGATGCTGATTCGTGCATTCATTTAGCAAAATTTGATAGGCCGGGGCAAACAAGAGGCGTTCCCTGGTTAACCAGTGCAATGCAAAGGATGCATCATTTAGAAGGCTACGAACAAAGTGAATTAATCAGAGCAAGAGCAAGTTCAGCTCTTATGGCATGGGTGCAATCTCCTGAAGGTGAAGTTAATTCAGATGATGTAGATGGTGATGGGGATCGTGTATTTGATATGGAACCCGGTGCAATTCGTTATCTTGCTCCCGGTGAATCTGTACATGTACCAAATTTAGATGCACCCGATGGACAATTTGAGCCTTTTCTTGCTGCGATGCTTAGAGCATTAGCCGCTGGTATTGGTTGTAGCTACGAAACAATAAGTAGAGATTATTCAAAAACAAATTATTCAAGTTCACGTTTAAGTTTGTTACAAGATCAAGAAGCTTTTAAAGCGCTTCAATATCAAATACGTGAAGTATTTTTAGATGTTGTTTATAAGGAGTGGTTAGAGTTAGCTGTTTTATCTGGCACGCTGCAATTACAAAATTATCAAACAGAACCCGAACGGTTTCAAATGGTTAGGTGGATGTTTAAAGGCTGGGGCTGGGTTGATCCAATGAAAGAAGTGCAAGCTGCAAACTTGGCGGTTAAATCTGGATTCAAAACACAGTCTCAAGTTCTGGCAGAGCAATCTGGTATGGATCTAGAGGAATTTATGATTTTACGAAAAAATGAACTTGAAATGGCTGAAAGTTATGGGCTTTCTTTTGATACTGAGCTTAATACGCCTACGCAGGCTAAAGTAGATGAAACATCTAGTAACACTACAGAAGAAAATGGAACGTGACCTAGAACAGAACTTAGTTCAACGTGATTTTAAATTAGAAGTTAGGGAGGTAGAAAAAGAAGACCGCACGCTTGAGTTCCCTTTTAGTTCAGAACAATCTGTAGCTCGTTATTTTGGTAATGAGGTCTTAGAACATAGAGAGAAAAGCGCAGACTTAACAAGGCTCAATGACGGTGCGCCTGTCCTTTGGAACCATGACCCTAGCGCAGGCGTAATTGGAGTTGTAGAAAGGGCTTGGATTGATGAGAAGAAAAAGCGAGGTTATGCACAAGTCCGTTTTAGCGAGGAAGAATTTGCATCATCTATATATAGAGACATTAAAAACGGGATCATTAGAAATATTAGTTTTGGCTATGTAATTAAGGAAATGGAACAGCGGGGGGATGATCAGGTAGCGACCAGTTGGGAAGCTTACGAGGTTTCAGTCGTTGCTATTCCGGCTGATAATAGTATTGGTATTAATAGAGCTGCTGTTACTACGCAGGAATCGGATAATATACTATCAGAGCGTATTAACGACTCCGCTTCAACTGAAGCACCGTCCAAATCTACCCAAGTTCAAATGACCACAACTCCTAAAGAAACATTGGAGGTGCGTTCAGAAGTTGACACCCAAAAGGTGATCAAAGCCGAGCGTTCCAGAATCCAAGAGATTCAAACTGTTGCCACTAAGTACAACCTTAGCGAATTAGGCGAGCAATATATTAAAGACGAGCGTAGCGTTGATGAATTTAATGCTGCTGTTTTGCGTGAGTGGAAGCCGGAAGCGGTTGCCCCAAAAGTTGATGAAGCCAACATTGGTTTAAGTCAAACTGAAACACGCGGTTGGTCAGTTCTTAAAGCAATTGACTATCTTGCTAATCCCGGTAGCGCTGCAAAGCGTGAAGCCGCTGCTTTTGAAATAGAAGCTTCTGAAGCCGCCGCACAAAAACTTGGCAGAGCATCAAGAGGCATAACAATCCCTAATGAAGTTTTCAAAAGGGATCAGCAGACGACTCCAGATACAGCGGGAGGTAATCTGATTTCAACACAGCTTAGCTCTGATTTTATTTCATTGCTCCGCAATTCGTCAGTGTTGGCCCAGACCGGATCGACAATCTTGACCGGCCTCACAGGTAATATCTCAATTCCGCGCCAAGGATCGAGTCAAACCGCATATTGGATTGGCGAAGGTTCAAACGTAACTGAGAGCGATATAAGTATTGAACAAGTAAATATGAGTCCCAAAACCATAGGGGCCATGACAGATATTTCTCGCAAGCTTCTTATTCAATCTTCTTTAGATGTTGAATCCCTTGTAAGAAATTCACTTGCTCAGACTTTAGCTCTTGAAATAGACCGCGCTGCTCTCTATGGGTTAGGAAGTTCCAGCGAACCGCTTGGCCTTCACAATGTCACAGGTATCGCAACTGAAAACGTTGGCAACAACGATCCTAGTTTTGCTGATGTAGTCAACATGGAATCTGATATTTCTGTTGCTAACGCTTTAACTGGTTCTCTTGCTTATGTAACTAGAGCCAACATTGCTGGAGCGATGAAAGTTAAGACTAAAGATTCTGGTTCTGGTCGCTTTGTTAATGAAGATGGAGTCGTCAACGGTTATCCACTTTACGTCTCTAATCAAGTCGAATCCGGTGACATCTGGTTCGGGAATTTTTCGGAATTTATCCTTGGTTATTGGTCAGGGCTCGACCTTCAAGTAGATCCTTATACAGGCGGCGCTTCTGGAAACGTAAGGGTAAGAGTCTTACAAGATGTTGACGTTGCTGTTAAGCATCCAGCAAGCTTCTGTCTAGGGGCATAAATGAAGATTGAAGCCTTAAGTTCATTCGGATTAAAAGGCGAAGTTGTTCAGATTGGGGAGGTTGTCGAGGCTTCCCCTGCTGAAACAAGACAGCTAATTAATTCAGGGCAGGCAAAAGAAGCCGTTGTCTGTGAGGTTCAAAAAGAGGAACCAAAACCAAAAGCTAAAAAAGCTACTAAAGCTAAACCCACCCCTACCGAAGAGGTAACTGACTAATGACTATTCAAAATCTAGGTTCTAAAGGAACCGCCGTTGACATCCTTGCAAACGATGTTCTTGCTTCATCCGCTAACGGTTCAGGCGTAGATCTTCAAGGTTATGAAGGAAGCGCTGCGTTCGTTTTCTCAGCGGAAGCTGGTGGAAGTGGTATTACTTATGCACTTCATCTTGAAGAAAGCGCTGACAACTCAACTTTCACTGACATTTCAAGCGGATCGTTCACCACGACCAGTGCTAACACCGCTGCATTTGAGCAGATCGCGTTAAACGTTTCTGACCTTAAGCGCTATGTTCGTGCGGTTTCTGTAGTAGCTGGCGGAACAGGCGCCGGGGCAGTTAATGTCACTGCTTACGCTTCTAAGAAGTACACAACTTAATAGTTAGATGTCATTTGCTGACGACTTAACAGCGATGATTGGAGCTGATTCCCCCTTTACCGTCACGGTGGTATCGGGGGGAACTTCTTCCTATGGGGTGCTAGATGAGCCAAGTGAAGTAGTAGCAGGTGATCAAGTTATTTTTGTAGATAGAAATGTATTAGTAAAAAATTCTGATTTTGGGACTCTTGTTGGTGGCGATGCAATAACTGTTGACGGGGTGAATTATAAAGTTCGCACAAATTCAAAAGAATTAGACGGCCTTACTTGTCAAATCTCATTGGAGAAAGTTTAAATGGCCTCAAAAAGAGAAGACATCCTCGACGCAATAAAAACAGCTTTAACGGGAACCGTTGGAGTTTCTACGAGGATTTATAGGTCTAGAATTATACCCCTTGCTCAACGCTCACAACTTCCGGCATTAATTATTGAATGGAGTAATGACGACGCAGAGCAAAACACATCTCTACCTACCCTTGATTGGTCTTTATCTGTAACTATTACTGTGCTTAGTTCAGGCGATATCCCCGATGAACAGGCCGACGCCACAATAGTTTCAGCCCATGCAAAGATGACCTCCGATTTAACGCTAGGAGGCGAGGCGATAGATGTTCAACCTACTAATGTAACCTTTGAAGCAATTGACGGTGATAGTCCTATTGGTGTTACATCGATGGGTTTTTTAGTTCGTTATAGAACTGAGGTTGACGATATCACCCAGTAATACGGCTAAATAGCAATAAAGGTTTATGATGTAAGCATATTGTTGATTTTGTTGTGCCGTGCCAAAGCTAACTAGGAAGAGAACGCTACTCTGCAAACTGGAATCAAGTTATGGGACAGATCCCACCCCTACGGCTGGAAGTAATGGAATTTTAGTAAGAGATTTAACGATCGAACCTGTCCAGTCTGACGAAGTAAGCAGGGATCTAATTAGGCCTTATCTCGGCGTATATGAAACCCTTTTAGCCAACACAAGAGTCAACGTGACGGCGGACGTGGAAATGGTAGGAAGTGGCACAGCCGGTGACGAACCTGCCTATGCTCCGCTTTTAAAAAGCTGCGGTTTAGCCGTCACAACAGTAAGTTCAACTAGCAATACTTACGCTCCTGTTAGTACTTCTTTTAGTTCATGTTGCATTTACTGCAATATCGACGGGGTTAGACATAAGGTCACAGGTTGCAGGGGTACATTCTCGATTAATTGCAGTGTTAACGAGATCCCTGTAATTTCATTTTCTATGACCGGGATTTATAACGCTCCAACAGATCAGGCAGTGCCAGCCCCAACCTTTAACGCTACTAAGCCTTTATTATTTAAGAATGGCAATACTTCTGCTTTTGCTTTGTTTGGATATGGAGGCGTTTTACAATCATGGTCACTTGACATGAATAACGACACAGTTTATAGAGAATTAGTAGGTGGCACTAAAGAAGTGATGATAACTAACAGGGCGCCATCTGGGAGCGCAAGTGTAGAAGCGGTAGCTTTATCGGCTCATAACTTTTTTACAGATGCAACAGGGTCAAGTACTGGGACTAACACTTTTTTACACGGAACGACTGCTGGTAACAAGGTAACTCTTAGTTGTCCACAAACTGACTTAGGGCAGCCAACTTATGAAGATTCAGACGGCGTACAAATGTTAAACCTCCCATTCGTGGCAACACCTACAACAGCAGGCAATAACGAACTATCAATTGCATATACTTAAATATTGCCAATAAGTTAAGCTGGGCTTAGGCTTACTATGCAAGCGTATTATTTTTATGTCTTTTGTCCTAAAGCAATCCAATACTTATAAATGGCCTGTATCTATAGATATTCCTGTAGATGGTGGGAAGCATCAAAGACATACTTTTGATGGTGAATTTAGACGCATTACCCAATCTAGAGTTAGAGAGATGGGGCAACTGATAGAGGCGGGGGATTTAAACGATGTTGATGTAGTAAATGAAGTTTTAATTGGTTGGGATGGAATAGACGATGATGATGGGAATCCTGTTAAATTTTCCAAGGTTGCGTTAAGTCAATTGGTTGATGTTCCTTTAGTAGCAACAGCTATAGCAACAGCATTTTTTGACAGCATTGCGGGAGCAAAAAGAAAAAACTAATAGACGCCGCTGAGTATTTTTGTAAAGGCGGCGTAATTGATGAGACGCAAGAAGATGCAAAAGTTTTAGGTATTGTTTTACCTGAGCAAGAACCAGAGAAAGATTTTGAAGTGTGGGAAGAAAATTGGGAAGTTATAAATTGGTTTTTACGTATTCAGACGCAATGGAGAGTAGGGGGACTTGGAACATTAACAGGCCTTTGCTACTCAGACGTATTAAGTGTTGGTAGACTATTAGAAATACCGAATCTTTCTGAAGTGTTTGAAGATCTTCAATTATTAGAGATTACGGTAATGGAACTTCTTAATAAGGAGAAGAAATAAATGGCTAAAGGTGCAAAATTTGATATGCTGCTGTCTCTTAAGACTAAGGGGCAAGCTGGTTTAAAACGCATGGGTAATTCCATGCAGGGATTACAAGGAAGATTAAAAAATGTTCGGATGGCAGCGTTAAGCGTTAATACAGCGTTTAAGGCAATGGCCTTGATTCTGACGGCGGGCGCTTTTACTAGAGTTGTTAAAGGTGCGATAGATCAAGCCGATGCTTTTGGAAAACTAAGCAGACAAACTGGAATAGCTGCTGATGAATTACAAGCTTATGTAAACGCTGGAAAATTAGCAGGTGTTGAACAAGCAACTATAGAAAAAGGCTTAAGACGTTTAGCTCAATCACAAAGGGAAGCTGACCAAGGAATAAAAACTTATTCAGAGTCTTATGAGGCTTTAGGTATTAGCGTTAGAAATGCTGACGGGACCTTAAAGACTTCTGAAGTTCTACTAGGAAATATTGCTGATCGTTTTCGAGATATGCCAAACGGGGCAACAAAGGCGGCTTTAGCAATGGAGATATTTGGTCGATCAGGGGCGCAATTAATACCAATGTTGAATGAAGGAAGTGATGCTTTAAATAAATGGAACTATGAAACAAGTGAAGGCTTTGCGGCTAATGCTGAATATTTCAATGATCAATTAACAATGCTAAGTTTTGGTTTTGATGGATTTAGAAAACAACTTTCTGATGCGTTGTTACCAGCTTTAAATGCAATTACTGAAGTCTTTAGAGACATTCTAGGTAGTGATAATGATTGGTCTGGATTCTTTAATTTTGTAGAGGGAGCTATTAGAGGTATAGCTGTAACTGTTTTTGGTGTTGCTAAATTATTCCAAGAAATAGGAAAACTTGGCGAAACGATAATAAATAGAGTTAAACAAATGATGGAGACAGTAGATAGGCTAACCCCTGAATGGGTAAAGAAATTATTAGGTGGTGGAGTAAATATTGCTAAGGATCTTGGGACTAGATTTACAACTCAACAGAAAGAAAATTTAAGAGCAATTTTAGGTGATGATTATGTAGATGAAGCAAAAGCAAGGTTTCAATCTAATATTCCACAATTAAATAAGCTTATTTCTGGTGAATCAGAAGCGGGTGAAGATTATTACCAAAAAGGAACAGAAAAAGCCGCTGCATTAGAAACGCAATTAGATAAAACGTTTGGCACTCAAATGCAATCAAAATTAAAGTCTTTTAATGACTCTTTAAAGTCGTCAGGTGAAATGATGGCGGACGTAGTAATAAAAGGAATAAAAGGAATGGAGGATGCTCTTGTTTCCTTTATCACTACCGGGGAGCTGGATTTCAAGTCTTTAGCCGATAGCATTATTGCTGATATGGTTCGTATTCAAATACAGCAATCAATTACAGGCCCATTAGCGGGAATGTTCGGCAATATGTTTAAAGGTGGAAATTCTGGATGGAAGGGTATTCCTTACGCGCTTCCAGGTATGGCTGCGGGTGGCCCTGTTAGAGGTGGAAGCCCTTATGTAGTTGGTGAGCGCGGGCCTGAAATCTTTACACCTCGATCAAGCGGAAACATTACACCTAACCATAAAATAGGTGGGGCAACAAATATAAATGTGAGTGTTAACGCAACAGAATCAAACGTTAATGCTAATGGTGGAGAAGCAAAACAGTTAGGAGAATCTATAGCCGCAGCAATACAAAAGCAATTAGTTAAAGAGCGTATGCCCGGAGGCCTTCTATATACCTAAACTATGGCTAATTTCCCAACTACAGTTGCACCTTCTTACAGTGCAAGCAAGATAAGCCGACCTAATACAAGAACTGCACAATTTGCGGGATATTCTCAACGTTCAACCTTTGGTATTAATCAAAACCTTAAAATTTGGAATTTTAATTGGAATAATCTAAGTGATACTGATGCTGATGAAATAGAAACTTTTCTAGATGCTAGGGCAGGTGTTGAGAACTTTGATTATACTGCACCCGGTGAATCATCAAGCTCTAAATATATTTGTAGAGAATGGAGCCGGGTTTTACCCTATGCAAATTTATCAACAATTACAGCATCTTTTGAACAGGTAGCTGAAGCATGACCGCACCAACTTTATCAAGTTCAACACCTGCTACCACAGCAAGAAACGTAGCAACAAATTCTAATATTGTTCTTGTTTTTTCAGAAGCAGTTGATAGAGAAACCGGCAATATTGTTATTTATAAATATGCAGATGATTCTGTTGTAGAGACTATTGATGTAACTAGCGGACAAGTTACAGGAACGGGTACAACTACTATTACTGTTAATCCTAGTAGTGATTTATTAGCGTCTACTCAATATTACGTCTTCATTGATGCAACAGCTTTTGATAATGCTGCTGGGGAATCATATGCAGGCATTGAAAGCAAAATCAATACAGACGATGCCCTTGCATACACTTTCACAACAGCAGCCGTACCTAATACAGTTCAAGAACAAATTCAATTACTCGAACCATCAGCAGTTATTGAATTATTCCAATTACATATGACCTTGGCTGTTAACGGAACAGACACTATTTATTACTACCACTCAGGTACAAATGAAATACATGGAGACATAGTTTTCAACTCGATTACATATAGTGCTGTGCCTTGCGAAATGACTGGATTTAAAAGATCAACAACAGGAACATTACCAAGGCCAACTTTTACAATCGCTAATGCTAACAGTGTCATATCTGCTTTAATGACTGCTTATAATCCATTAAATGCAAAGATCGTCAGAATAACTACTTTTAAAAAATTCTTAGATGCTGTTAATTTTACAAGCGGTACAAATACAACAGCCGATCCTACGGCAATCGCTGAAGGTGATGATACTTGGTATATAGATCGAGTTGTATCTGAAACTATAAACGCTGTTCAATTTGAATTGTCTACAAAGATGGACCTGTTAAATGTACGTCTCCCTCGTCGTCAAGTTTTAGAACATTGTCCTTGGATATTTAGAGGGACTGAATGCACTTATGCAGGATCAGATTCAACTTGTGGACATAAATATTCAGATTGTGCTGCTAAATTTCCAGGCAACACTGATTTGCCTTTTGGAGGATTCCCAAGTGCAAGACTTCAGATGTAAGGCAAAAGAACACGCTTTAAAAGATACACCTAAAGAAGCTTGTGGTGTTGTAGTAAAGGGTAAATATTGGCCCTGTAGAAATATGGCTGACAAACCAGATAATGATTTTATCCTTGAACCTAGAGACTATATAAAAGCACGACAGAATGGGAAGATAGAGGCAATTGTTCACTCCCATCCAAAAGGAGGGCCAGCAAGTCCTGCTGACAAACAAGCTTGTGCTCGTACTAAAATCCCGTGGCATATTTATCTAATACCAGAAGATAAATGGTTAATTATCAATCCTTAGTTGGGCTTGAATGGGACTATGGCACAACAGATTGCTATTCCTTATTAAAAAATTATTACCAACTCTTAGGAATACAATTGCCTGAATATATAAGACCGTTGAAATTAGAAACTTGTGAAAGTATTTTTTTAGATCAACTTCCTAAAAAAGGATTTATAGAAATTCCACTTAATGAGCGCTTACCAAATGATGTCCTGTTAATGCGTATTGGTACTAAGACCCCAATGCACGCAGCGATTCTCTTACCAAACGAAAGAATTTTGCATCAAAAAAGGAACTCGTTATCCCGCATAGAACCATTTAGCGCCTACTATGTCAAAAGAACGGAGGCAATTTTCAGGTATGCAGCGGGTAATACTCCTAGATGAATTAGGGGAACAATTCGGTGCTATTCATGAATATCATGGGTTGCGTACCCCTGTCGATGCAATAAGGTTACTTGCTCTTAATTACCCTGAATTTAGGAAAGAATTACTTGAATCAAAAAAGAATGGTGTCGGCTATAAAGTTATTCAATCAGAAACAGAATTTACTTTAGATGATATGTTGCTGCCTTTGGGTAGCAAGGATTTAATCATTGCTCCTGTTATTGCTGGTAGTGGTGACGGATTCGATCAAATTTTAATGGGTGCGGCTTTGATCGGGTTGGCATATTTCACGCTTGGAGGTAGTGCTGCCCTTGGAGCTGGCGGAGGTTTTGGCTTTGGGGCAGGTGCATCAGGAGCGATAGTTTCAGGAACAACTGCTTCTGCTATAGCAATTGGAGGGAATATTGGTATTGCAATGGCATTAGGGGGTATTAGTCAAGCACTTGCTCCTCAACAAATAACAGAACGTGTGGGTGCTGTTAGAGATAGCGGCCCAGAATCATTAATAAGAGGAGCAGATGGCAGACAAAGTTATGCCTATACAGGCGCAGCTAACTCGGTAGGGGCAGGAGCTACTATTCCTGTTTGTTTTGGGAAGGCTTTAATAGGTAGTCATATTATTTCTGCTGATATAGAAGTAGCTGATGAATCTGATCCTCTAAACGAATGGATTGGGGTTCCATCTCCTGACACAATTAGAGTTCAAGGCCAAAAATTAGATAGCGGTTGGAATAGTACAAGCGGTATTCAATCAAGAACTTATGCTCCTGGTCAACTTGGAGGTGCAGCGGTTTTACTTAACCAAAATCAGTCTTTATTTTCACCTCAACATGTAAATATAACTCAAACAGGCAGGCAATTTTATCACTATTTTCTTTGTGAGATGACAGGCAGAACCAGCTATAAATATTTCATGTGCGCGTTTGAATTAAATAATGGATTATATGCACGAGTAGGAGATGAAAATTCAACTAAAGTTGAAGGATACATACAATTTGAACTTATTATTCGTAGTCAAGAAGGAAGCAGAGATGTTAATACTATTCCTATTACAGTTCAAGGATTAATGACAGGATCACAAGAGTATAGATGGGCGCATTGGTTCCCAGTGGGGAAATTAAGAAACGGGGATAGGTATGATTTTATTATACAAATAAAGAATTATAGCTGTGATACAAATATAAATACACTTAGAATAAAGCAATATGGTTATAATCTTTTACCAAGATAATTAAGAACAATGGGCTTAAATTCCACCTCTACAATTAAAATTATTGATCTTCTTTGTGAAGGTACTATTGAAGGAATTGTTGGCGCTGATAAAGGAGTCTACCTAAACGAAACTCCGATAAAAGCGGCTGATGGAACAGACAATTTTGATACAGATAGTGTTAATTGGGATTTCAGGCTTGGAACATCTACACAAGGCAAACTTAGCGGATATTCAGATAATGGGGTTTCTACTCTTACAAATATAAATACAGAAATAGGTTCAAATTATAGTGAAACTTTAAACTCTAGCAATTTAGTTTCATCTCGTGATTATGGCGGCGGTAGGGTTGTTAGACAAATAACAGATACTGAAGTTGAATCTATACAATTACTTTTCTCTGTTCCTTCCTTATTTGCTTCTGCAAGAGAAGGTTTGGCAAAAGGGCAATTATTCAATGCAACTATTCGTTTACGTGTTTATATTCAGGATCAAGGTGGCAGTTATGGGGAACCAGTATGGGTAAAAAATTTAACAGGTATTTCAACAAGTGACTATCAATTAAAAACGCCTAAAATACAACTTCCAGGAATAGGCCCGTGGAATATAAAAGTAGAAAAAATCACACGGGATGAGGATGATTTTGAAGTCAAATATACTTCTTTCGATGATTTGCCAGAAGATACCCCTTTAGAAACACACAGGGGAAATAGAGTTTTTTGGACAAGCTTAATTGAAAAACAAGAGCTTAGAAGTGCGTACCCTTATACCGCATGTGTTGGGTTAAGCCTTTCGACAAAACAATTCAATGCTCTGCCGACTAGGGCATATTTAGTGAAGGGCGTAAAAGTGGGCATACCTAATAATTGTGATGTTAGAGAAGATGGAAGCCTAGATTTTATAGATGGCTTAAGTTTTGATGGTTCCTTATCTACCCGTTGGACAACATGCCCTGTAAGTATTTTCTATGCAATGTGTACCAATAATATTTGGGGAGCAGGTGATTTTGTTGCAGCATCAAATCTAAATTGGATCGATCTATACCCGCTTTGTCAATATGCAAATCAATTAGTAACAACTCCAGACGGAACACAGGAACCAAGATTTGCAATTAATACATTAATAGGAAGTCAAAACGACGCATATTCTGTTATTAGAGATTTAGCTAGTGCTTTCCGTGGAATGACATATTGGGCTTCAAACAAGATACAGTTAACAGGAGATCATGGAAACCTTGACGGGACTGATATTGATCCTGTTCATCTTTACACTAATTCAAGCGTAATTGGTGGTGTTTTTACCTATTCAGGTACATCACTTAAAACAAGAAGTACATCAATTAGAGTTAGATATAATGATCCAGATAATTTTTATAAACCTAATTTTATAGTTGTAGAAGATTATAATTTAATTACTAAATATGGGTATCAAAATAAGGAGCTATTTGCGTTTGGTTGCACTTCTAAATGGCAGGCACAAAGATTAGGCCGTTGGTTAATGGCTGTAGAAGAATTAGACAAAGGGGTAGTTAGTTTTTCTACAGGATTAGAAGGTGTTGCAGTTTTCCCTGGGCAAGTTTTTGCAATAGCTGATGAAATGCGTCAAGGCGCAAGATTAGCAGGAAGAGTCTCAAGTGCAACAACAACAGCTATAACTTGTGATCAGACTATTTCTTTGCCTAGTGGTACTAATCATCAAATAACTTGCATTATGCCTGATGGTGATAGAGAGATAAGAGATATTAGTTCTGTTGCTGGGGCCGTTATTACTTGTTCTGCTTTCAGTGCAGCACCTCAAGCACAATCTGTATGGTCAATCTCTTCTACAGCAGTAACAGAAGAGAAATTTAGATGTTTATCTATTGATGAAAAAGGCGATGGAACTTATACAATTACAGCTACAGAATTTAATGACAGTATTTATTCAACAGCAGATACAGGAACAGCTCTTGAATTTGAAGATGTAACTACATTTGATGATGCGCCAAATAGTGTTACCGGATTAACTTGGTCTTTCTCTGAAATACGAATTAACAATAATACCGTAAACAGAATTACATGGAACTGGTCTAGAGGAACTAATGGGGCAAGTGTTAATTATGAAATTAAATGGAAAATAGGTGAGGGTAATTACACAGTAATTACTAGCTCTAACACTATTCTTGATATTGATAGTTTAGCTTCGGGAACTTCTTTAACTGTTGAAATTAGAGCTGTTGGGCCTGCACCAATTAGCAGAACATCGCCTTGGACAAAGCAGACAATTGTCGTGCCTACTCCTGACTCTGGTGGTGGGCCAGGTGATGATGATCCAACCCCTATTGAATTACCTCCTGATCCTGAGAGGGTAAGTATTCAAGCGTCTAGTAAAGACGAAGTAACTTTCAGATACGGTATTCCTTCTACTTGGGGTGGTAATACTTCTGATTTAACTTCCATTATTCGCCATTCTTCAAAAACAGATGGTACAGGAACATGGTCAGATAGTACGTTATTAAGAGAGGTTCAAACAAATACTGACGCTGTTGTTTTACCAATTATTGAAGGCGAATACATGGTGAAATTTAAAGATAAGAATGGTAATAAGAGTGCAAATGAAGCAAGTGCAACTATTGATTTGCCTGATAATCTTCCACGCTTAAACCAAACCGTAAGAAGAGAAGATACAGACAGCCCACCTTTCCAAGGTCAAAAAGATAAGGTGATATATGTTTCTGAATATGATGCTTTAGTACTTGATGGCACTGACTTCTGGGATGATGAACCAGACGATATTGATGATTGGGCCTCTATAGATTTTCTTGGTTCTCTAAACACTTCAGGAACTTATTTCTTTAATAACGTTGTAGATTTAGGTGCTGTATTTACAGTTATTTTTAAGCGTACATTAACAACAAGAGGCTTATTACCGAATGATACATTAGATGCTCGTACAACGAATATTGATAGGTGGACAGATTTTGATGGAACCTTACCAGATGAAACAACAGCTAATGTTTATTTTAGAAAGAGTAATGATGCACCTGCTGCTGATGACATCATCACTGAAGATTCAGATAAAATCTTATTAGAAGATGGCAGCGACATGTTGCAGGAAAATTCACAAACTTATGGGGTATGGACTCCAATGGAATCAGGGCGTTATACAGGCCGAGTATTTCAGTTCAAGGTTGATCTTTCTTCTACAACAGCCGATCAAACACCAATGGTTGATGAACTTGGCTATATTTTGCAGTTTGAATCTAGAACAGAGAGTAATTCATATGGCTCTGGGGCAGGTGCTAAAGCTGTTACTTATGCGAAGGCTTTCTATCAAACACCTAAATTAGGAATAACTGCAAATAATTTGGCTACAGGTGACTATTATGAAGTAACAAGTGAATCTAGAACAGGATTCACAGTACACTTCAAGAATAGCAGCGGGTCTAGTCAAGACCGCAACTTCTCATACCTAGCCAACGGCTATGGTGCTGAAGGAAGCTAATATGCCTACGTAGGCATATCTGGACATTAATTCTCAAAACCATTGCTATCACTGACTTATGGCAACTCATGATTATAATTTAGCCAATCAATCAGGCTCAAGTTTCAGAACAGATTTAAATAACTGTTTATCAGCAGTTGTCAGTTTGAATAGCAACGGATCAGAACCGTCAACGACGTTTGCTTATATGCTCTGGGCCGACACTGGAAACGCATTGCTCAAGATGAGGAATGCTGCAAATAACGGATGGATTGAGTTAAGGCAGCTTGATGGCGGCATGACGATGAGCGAAGATGCAGTAATAAATAGCGTTATTGTTGGTAAAGGTGCTAACTCTGTTGCTGGAAATACTGTTGTTGGTGAGACTGCTTTAGATGCTGCAGTTACAGGTCAAAATAATACAGCTATTGGTAAAAACGTTTTAACAGCTTGTACTTCAGGCGCTGCGAATACTGGGGTGGGAGGTCAAGCTTTTGCGGCCCTCACAACGGGCGCTTCGAATTGTGCACTGGGCTACGCAGCAGGCGACGCTTTAACGACCGGCGGGTATAACATAGCTATCGGAGCTTATGCTTTAACGACTTCGGATGATGATTCAAGAAACGTAGCTATAGGTCATACAGCATTAGAAGTATGTAATGGAGCAGCGGATAATATTGCTATAGGTTTTTCTGCGGGAAACGCTATAACTACAGGTGCGGCGAACACTATAGTCGGTTCATACGCTTTAGACGCAAACACTACTGGAACTGAAAACACGGCAATTGGTTATCAAGCTTTATCTACAAACACAACTGCAGATGAATCAACTGCGGTTGGTTCGGGTGCGTTAAAAACAAATACCGGCGCTGAAAATACTGCTGTTGGTAGGTCTTCACTGTTTTACAATACTACCGGAACTACGAATACTGCCATTGGTAAGTCTTCCGCAGGTTCAAACACTACTGGTTCTAATTTAACTGCTGTAGGTAAAGATGCATTGGGTTCAAATACTACCGGAGCTGGTAATACGGCCTGCGGAAAAGGTGCGCTTGATGCAAACACGACTGGAAATTATAACGTTGCAATTGGTAGAGATGCATTGGGTTTAAACACTACAGCGTCAGGCAATATAGCAGTAGGTACAGGAGCATTAGATGCAACAGTAACAGGTGCTTCTAATGTTGCTATAGGACACTTTTCTTTATCAGCTTGTACAACGCATAATAATACTGCTATAGGATATAACGCAGCAAATGCAACCACAACAGGCCAAAATAACGTTGCGGTGGGTGAGGGAGCTTTATTAGCAAATACTGAAGGAGAAAATAATATAGCTATAGGACGTGGTGCTCTGGATGCGAACACCACAGCAGATAATAATACTGCTGTAGGTAGGAATGCTTTAACTGCAAATACAACAGGTTCACCTAATTCTGCTTTTGGTTATTCAGCATTAGCTGGAAACACAACAGGTCAATATAATACAGGAATTGGAAGAGAATCATTATATTCAAATACAACTGCGAATGCTAATACTGGGATAGGTAACCAGGCACTGTATGCAAATACAACTGGAACTTATAACACTGTTGTTGGTTCTTATGCTTTAGATGCAAATACCACAGGAGATTATAATACTGCAGTAGGTGGAGGAGCATTAGGTGCAAATACAACTGCGAGTGACAATGCAGCATTTGGTTATGATGCATTAGCTGCAAATACTACAGGTTATAGAAATACCGTTATGGGTTCCCGAGCTGGGGATGCAATAACTGAAGGACATACTAATACTTTAATAGGATATTTTTCTGGTTCAGGAATCACTACTGGAGATTATAATGTAGGTCTAGGTTCTAGTTCTTTATACGCAGTAACAACAGGGGATAATAATACTGCTATTGGAGAAGGATCAGGTGCTTCATGCACAACAGGTCAAAATAATGTATTTATCGGTAAAGATTCAGGTATAAGCGCTACAACCGCAGAGGGAAGTGTGGCGGTTGGTCCATTTGCATTATATAATTTACAAACAGCAAATTCTAATACGGCTGTAGGTAACTCGGCTGGATATAATATTACAACTGGATTAAATAATCTTGTGTTAGGTAATGATGCAGGAAGATCAAATTCACCATCAGGAACTCTTAGCAATCATGCTAATAGAATTTGTTTAGGTGAAAATAACATTTCTGACGCCTATATTAAAGTAGATTGGACTGTCACATCAGATAGAAGAGATAAAACAGATATAGAACCTTTTACTCATGGATTATCTTGGATTAATAAATTAAATCCTGTAACCTATAGATGGGATATGAGAAGCAATTACGAAGATGGAACCCCTGATGGAAGCAAAAAAGCTTCTCAATTGAATGTAGGTTTAATTGCGCAAGAAGAACTAGAAGTAGAAAAAGAGCATGGTTATGGAGATACAGAAGATAATATGCTTATTAGTCATATAAACCCTGAAGGAAATTATGGAATGCAATATTCGAAATTAGTACCTATTCTTATTAATGCAATTAAAGAGTTATCCGTAAAAGTTACAGCCCTAGAAGGGGGCTAAACTAAACCCATTCATTATAAAAAAATGGCCGAAAAAACTGCTGATGAAGTAGCGAAGATTTTCTCTGCTGCTGGAGACAGTGTAACTGTCATTAATACAGCTCAAGAATCACGTGAAAGTGATGATGATTACAAAGCCAAAATAAAGCGCAACGTCGAGCACCTTGAGATAATCAAGGCTTACAAAAAAGAGGATGGAACTACCTCTATTTGGACAAGCGAAGATTTTACTGCAATTGATAAAGCAGTTGTAGATGGCAAGAAAAAATACTAATGGGGATTCAAGAAAGAAAAATCCAACTACATGAAGAGCTTACGCAAGCTCTAAAAGAAATGGATCAAGCGCAAAACGCTGCTAACTTGCTAAGAGAAAGAGCCTTTAGTCTTCAAGAAAGATTGAAGGAATTAGATATCTTAGACCCTCCAAAAGAGGAAGACCCAGACGTATCATTGGAGTAAAAAATGGCTGATCGAAAGATCACGGCACTGACTGAACTAACTGCACCTGTTGCAGATGATATTGTTCAGATCATTGACTCTAGCGAGTCATCAAACTCTGCTAAAAACAAAAAGATCCAGTACACAACACTCCTTCGGGCTATGCCTAGTGGAAGTGCTGCAACGCCTTCTTTAGGTTGGACGGCTGACAGTGGTGCAACGGGTCTTTATAGATCAGCCGCTAATACTCTTTCTGTTTCTATTAACCAAACTCTTGTAGGTTCATTTCAATCAAGTGGATTGCAATTAGGCGCAGGAACTCCAGCGGCTCAACTTCATTTGTTTAGTACGGACACGACTGACCAAATTATTCTAGAAAACAGTGATGCAGGTGCGGATACAGCACCCGACCTCGTTCTATATAGAAATTCTGCTAGCCCTGCTAATGCTGACAACTTAGGAAATATTGTTTTAAGAGGTGAGGATTCAGGTGGCAATGCTCATGATTATGCTTCCATTACTTCTTCAATTAAAACCGTAACTAATGGCGCAGAAGATGGAATACTTGATTTAATGTCGTCAGCTAGTGGGACATTAGCCAGCAGAATAAGATTATCAGCCGACAAAGTTGGAGTTCATGAAGCAACACCTTTATATCCATTACATATAACAACAGCTAGTGCAGGCCCAGCTTTATGGATTGAATGTAGTGCTAACGATGCAGGATCAACTAGCGATATAACTTTATTTTCTAGACGGGGCGCATCAGGTGCAGGACAGGATAATGATTTGCTTTCAACTATTTTCTTCAGAGGTAAGAACGACGCCGGGACACCTGAGCAAATTGATTATGCATCTATAGAAGCAAAAATAATTGATGCCTCTGACGCGACAGAAGATGGAGAAATAAATTTCAAAGTAATGGATGATGGAACCTTAACGACTCAGCTATCAATTGACGCTAATCTTTTAACTCTTGGTGATGCAGTAAATATTGCAGCGAATACAAGCACAGGGACAAAGATAGGGACAGCTACAGGTCAGAAGATAGCGTTCTATGGTCAGACCCCATGCAATCAGCCTGATCCTGTGACAGATTTGGCTTATAGTCTAGGCAGTGGCTCTCTGCCAACCCCAGATGGAACCGTTAATATTAGCAATACTGCTTCACCTACTAACGATGAATTATTGGCCTACTGCGTTGAAATTGAAGCGAAACTTGAGCTTGTTCTTTCTCGTTTAAGAGCAACTGGTTTGATTGGAACTTAAGAATTAAGTACAGAGGTGAAAGGCTCGCAGTTACAGCAAATATCATAATTAAGGCTGGGCCAACTGCTTTAACAAAAGCATCCCTAATTAAGTTGTCATACATGCGTTATTTAGTCGATAGGTTTATTATGGCGGAATAGTGGCTTTAACTCAATGCGTAAGATTATTGATGGATTAGCAATTGCTAGTTTTGTTTTAATCGCTGGAACTCTTGGTTCTGGATTTTTTGCTTATAAGTATCTCACTAGCCCACAGGGTCAAGCAAAGATTAAAAACGCAATTATGGGTGATATAACAAAAGCTTTGCCGGGTGCTATTGGTAAACAACTGCCAAAGATGACAGGCCCAGCCGCACCAACAAAAGCCATACCTAAATTGCCCTTTAAATGAAACTGTTTGTATAAGCGTAAGACTGAGAAAGAGAAGCAAAAGGAAGCGATAGAAAAAGCTCAAACGGAATGGTTAGAAGCGCAATTAATTAAAGAACACAAGAAAAAAACTAATGAGCGAAATAAAGATTCCAGAGATTCCTGAAATTAGTATTAGAGATATAACTATTAAAGAAATTCCAATAGGGTCATATTTAGGAATAGAAGTTCCGGGTTGTAGCTATCAACATAGAGATCAAAATTTAAATCCAAATCTTCTTATTGATGATCCCAATGGTGTGTTTACTACCTGTGATGGAGGGGCAGGAATACCGAGTTTTTATCCTATGGACTGGAATCCGAAAGATATAAAGGTGATAGAAGAAAAGGAAACAGTAAAACAAGAACCCCAGCCAATCCCTGAGACAAAAGCGCCTACTCCTAAGATTCCAGAAGAAAAGAAAGAGGAAGTATTCAAGCCTTGTCCTGGACCAAACGATCAAAGAGTTGGCGACTATAGAAACGAAAAGAAACTGGAAAGAGTTTTAGGGCATAAGGTTGGCTTGTCGGGTGAATGTGAAATAATTTGGGAGCCTGTTGCATTTATAGAGCAATATCTTCCAACACCAGCCACCGCAGTCTCAACGGCTGCAATTGCATTAATCGCGGCATCATCCCCGCTTTTGCTTTCTGTAATAAAACCGGCGGTTAAAAATATATTTAAAAAACTTACTTCGAAGAAGAAGAAAGAGGAGTGATTTCGTGCTTATGCGGTAAGACTTGATTAGGGCTTACTACCACTTCAATATCTTCGCAGGTTACAGCGCTAGGACTCCCCGGCGTGAACCGTACTCCGAGCTTGATTTGTTCGGCGCATATCTTGAGTCTATGAAGCGAGACTTCTAAAGTTGTTTTCTTGTATAGCAACTCTTGATTTTTAATGTTCGTTTTAACGGCTATGTGGCAAAGATCTACACCATTTCCAAATGGAATATTGAACTGAAGGGATGCACCCCAATTTAAATTAAAGTTTTCTTTTTCAAATCTTGGCAGCTCAGAATAATATTTTATTTCGCCTGTGTCGTCGTCATAGATTGGCGTGCGGGTTACGTCTTGTTTTGGTAATTGGTAACTATGTGAATTAACGACATAAGGTGACAAGCTAATAGAAGGGGTTTGGCATTGGATTCCTTGCGAATACCTCATAACTGAACCTGAGGACGGAATTATTTGCGTAGCATTATTATTAACAACTCCTTGACTTGAAGACTGTGGCGAACTAATAGTTGTTGAGTTAGCAAGTGCCTTTATAGGGGTAATTAATAATAAAATTATTGACCAAAAATGGACACTGATTCGCTGACTTGCGTAGTCTCGACTGTTCTTGTAACGGTGGTTATGTTCTCTAACCCCGGCGAGGTTACATGTTCGATTAGAGAAAATGGGGCCCCCTCGTTTACTATTTGCCATTGTGGAATAGATTCAAGTTGTGGCGAAGTCCATGAATAATCAACGCCGTTAATTGTTTGCGTTGTTGTAGAAGTAGCTGATGGATTTATTACTGTTCCTGTTGTTGGCTCTACGTTCATTCCAGACGAGGAATATGTATAGCCTGTGTTAAATGAATGGCTGGTTACTGTCTCTGTCAAAACAGATGTAGAAGTAGAATTAACCCGCATTTCTCCAGACCTGAATTGAGGGACTATAGGTGAGGCAACAGCTTTAGGTGCTATTAAATTGCATAGTGGTAATAAATATAAAAGAGCACTGATAGAATTACCAGCAAGAGAATTGCGAAAATAGTTAATAACATTAGTCAATGAATATCTCGCTTTTAATTGAACCCACCGCGGTACTATTTGCACCCCCGGCCGTCAAGCTGATAACGCCCGCACTGGTAACGGAGCCTGCGAGTGAACCCGCCACACCTGCGAGCGTGCTTGTTTGATTAGAGAAATTTCCCACTGTTCCCACTGTTGGGGCGCTAGTAGGTACAGCATCGCCTTGAATATACGAACTGCTAAAACTGAAATTTTCCCCAGAAGTAGCGTTCTGCGTCGCGGCGATAGTACCCGGAGAATAAACCCCGCTGGAAATTGTTCCTGCGCTTAGGGTTCCTGCTGTAGTCCCGTCGGTTACGTCAACCCCTGTCCCAGAAACGCTGTAAGTGCTTGGTATTCGGGTAGCAGAAGTGCTTGCCGCTCCTACGGTTAATTGGGCGCTTGAGGTAATAGCGTGCCGTATGTCTGCCCTAGCCTGTGGAGCTATAGCGAGCAAGAACAGAAAAGGAATTAAGCGTTTCATAGAAGTTTCCCGTCATCCCCTACAGGACGATTGGTGATTGGATCAATGCGGTTTGCAGTAGGGGTCTTTGTTATCAATTCAATAGGTTGCTTAATAACTATGGTTTGCTGTCCTGCTGTATTCCCTACAGCCATTTGTTCCTCTTCTCTCTTCTTCTTTTTATTCCCGTTATTAGAACCTACACTAATGCCCCAGCCCGCTAAAATATTTCCCAATAATCCCGCTGCAAAAGTCGAGTCGATTCTTGGCTGGTCTGGAATCTCTACTCCGAACATTGACGTAGGCAATTTTATATATCCAAGAGACAACACGCAGATACACCAAAATAAAATGGCCCCCTGCGCAGTTGTAGAAACGAGGAACATTATTTTTTCTTGGTATTCGGGTTGGTCTTCCTGTGTAGTTTTGATTATTTGTTCAGGCTTTTTAATTTCCTCTTTTTTCACAGAAGGTTTTTCAGCCATACGCTTACATAGTAATTAACGCTAATCTAACAATAGTTCTTCTAAAAAACTTGACCGAGGTTATTGCGGCGATTATCTCAGGGGCTTTTGTCTACTTTGCTATGGCTGCCCGTAAGTCCTCGGAAATGAAGGTTGAGATCTTCACGCGCTTAAATCGCTTGGAGCAAACAAC
>Ga0098041_1000188_pt1 | contig 25323 bp, 11 predicted proteins | sample 8_EtaG_FD_77066 | JGI IMG/M metagenome (GOLD analysis project Ga0098041, IMG submission 77066) | Marine viral communities from the Subarctic Pacific Ocean - 8_ETSP_OMZ_AT15162 metaG | ecosystem: Environmental > Aquatic > Marine > Oceanic | place: Pacific Ocean | collected 2015-01-08
AAAAAAGGGAGAAGTTCAGACCATTTGCTCCTGCTATCCTTGAAGAGCATTGCCACGATTGGTTTGATATGCCTGACCATTCTCGGTATATGTCTTATACTTATCAATGTACTCGTCCAGACGATATACCTGCCTGTATACATTATGATAAGTCGGCAAGGGTACAAACAGTCCCGAAAGACTCTGAAAGCATCCTGAGACCGATTCTAGAGGCATGGTATGAAGAAACTGGTTGTCCTGTACTATTGAATACTTCTTTGAATATCAAGGGAAAACCAATGGTAAACAACTGGGATGATGCCCTAGACTTTTCTAAAATGTACTCAGTTGACGTGTTCTAAATAATCGCATATAATGAATTGAAAAAGTATTTCCGTAATGGCAAAAGGATTCAAGGTGGTGACCACCCCTCCACCTACTAGTGGTGGTGGAGACACAACAGAATTTTCTGTAGAAGAAGCAAGAAAATTGATCAAAGGTAAAGCAATTGTATTTTGCTTACCTGGCAGACAAGTCTCTTATACTTACTTAAAGAATTTCGTATCACTCTGTTTTGAGTTGGTACAGCAGGGAGCAACCATCCAGATCTCCCAAGACTATTCCTCAATGGTCAACTTTGCACGTTGTAAGTGCTTAGGTGCAAATGTCTTACGAGGAGCAGATCAACTTCCTTGGGATGGTAAACTAGAATATGATTATCAGTTATGGATTGATAGTGATATTGTATTCAACCTAGAAGCATTCTACAAACTTGTATGGATGGACAAGGAGATTGCTGCTGGATGGTATGTAACTGAAGATGGACGTACTACATCTGTTGCTCACTGGTTAGAAGAGGATGACTTCGCAGAGAATGGTGGAGTTATGAATCATGAGATGGTTGATGGTATTACAAAACGTCGTAAACCATTTACCGTTGACTACACTGGATTTGGATGGGTTATGATCAAAAAAGGTGTGTTTGAACATCCTGATATGAAGTACCCTTGGTTTGCTCCTCAAATGCAGGTATTTGAATCAGGAAAAGTTCAGGATATGTGTGGTGAAGACGTTTCTTTCTGTCTTGATGCTATCAAAGCAGGGTTCGAGATTTGGTGTGATCCAACTATCCGTGTAGGACACGAGAAGATGCGAGTTATATAAGTAATGTTGTGTAGTCCAGACAATACAACTTACAATGGAAAAATACGATATATACTTGCAGGGTGAGAAAACCCATTCCAACATCAATGAAGAGGAAATGCTCGATGTGACGCAAGATCTAGCGGCACAATTCTATGAATGTGGAACACCACACCCTGACGATGTAGAAGTCAAATACTTAGGTATAGAAGATTAAGGGAGCAGTGCACTGCTCCTTTTTTTTGTGTATAATTAGTAGTATGACACTTAAAGATCATCTAGGACCAAGAAAAGATTGGACTAATGAGCAGTGGTTACAACATGCCCATGTCCAGAAACATAATCCTTGGATAACTGATGAAGACCGTCAGTACTGGAAAGACAAAATTACCGAACTTACATCATGAGTAAGATAGACACACAGGGCATGAGTGGCCCTGTTGATCCTAACTACAAAGGCCCAGTAAGGATGCAACCACATAAACCTTGGGTTGTTAAACCTAATAGGTTGTTTACTGAGACTTATGCCAGAGAACTGAAGATCCTCATTAATGAAGTATTGGATGAAAGAGAGCATAAGAGGAGATTAGCAGGTCCATACGATAATGTGGAACCATTACCACCATCGTATTTTGATACAGAAAACTTTAAATATTATGTTGGTGAAGAAGAACCAGAATATAAAGATTGGAGTCAAAATGAGTAAGACACATAATTACAAGAACCCTTCCGAGGCACAAGACCTTGGACACGTAGAGGCATCTGTTACTAAAGGTAAGAAGTATTACGATGACCAAGGGTGGGAGATTTCTCCACCTATAAGTGATAGGGAATGTATCTATCGGTGCTTAGAAAACTGTCAAAACCTTGCTGGTCTTGATAGGAAACAAGTGATGAGGTTGATGGAAGACTTTGAGACTATGAAAACTGAATTTGTGAGAAACGAGGAGTATCCCGTATTATGATTTTTAGTGGATGTAGCATCACATGGGGTGATGAACTTGAAAACAGGGAAGAAGATAGATTTAGTAAGATTGTGTCAGATACACTAGATGTCCCTGAGAATAACATATCACTCTGTGGTATTAGTAATGATGCCATTGTAAGAAGGGTAGTATCTTCACAACCAATTCAACCTATAATATTACAGTTGACTGTTCCTAGTCGTATTGAATACTTTACAAAGGATGGTCCTCAGAAGTTTTCATTGCAGAGACAGATGAAGATAGTCTCTTATCGTAGACAGATGAGGAGTTATTATGGTGAGGTAAATAATGAGCAGCATCAAATGGAAAACCTTTTCAAAAATGTTTTTATCTTTGAGCAGTTTTGTTATCTCAATAATCTAAAGCATATAATTCTTTTCGCTGACTGCGATATTGAGTTACATAAAGGACATTGGAGTTCTTTGTGTAGATCAAAAATTACATGCATTTGGGAGGATATACTAGGTTATAAACATAGGGGTGGACATCCAAATAAAGAAGAACATAGTAAGATTGCCGATTACCTTCTCAAAGTTATCTAAATAGCACTAAATACACGAGTATTATATAAAAAGTGCCTCTCAAACCGTTATCAAGGGGTTTCAAGGATATTTCATTATCCTTCAAACGTCATCCAATAACAAATGATCTTGTTCTACTAAACAACACTGATGCAATCAAGCGTGCAGTACAGAATTTAGTAAGAACAAGAGTAGGAGAAGTGTTTTTCAATGATACTATTGGCACTAGAATTACTGGATCCTTGTTTGAGTTGGCAACTGATGATTTAGTTGAACCAATTCAAACAGAAATTGAAACTGTAATAACCAATTATGAACCCAGAGTAGATCTGAAAGATGTGAGAGTAGAATCCATAGCAGATCTAAACACTCTAAATATTGAGATTCATTATAATATCGTTGGTTTGTCCTTGCCTACACAAGCCATCAATTTCATCTTAGAACCGACTAGACTATAATGGCTCTAACTCAATTCACAAATCTGAATTTTGAGGACATAAAAACCTCGATTAAGGATTATTTACGAGAAAATTCTAATTTTTCTGATTTTGACTTTGAAGGGTCAAATCTTTCAGTACTTATCAATACGTTAGCATATAATTCTTATATTACAGCATATAATACAAATATGGTTGCAAATGAATCTTTTATAGATTCTGCGACTCTAAGAGAAAATATAGTTTCGTTAGCAAGAAATATTGGTTATGTACCTAGATCTAAAAGAGCAGCAAGGGCATTAGTAGAGTATGAAATTACAGGTATATCAACAACAAACGCATCTATTACTCTTCAACCTGGTGTAATAGCGAATGCAGGTATAAACAATAGTAATTACATATATTCATTACCAGAAAAGATTGTATCAGTATCTGATTATGGAATATCTTCGGGTGTAATAGAAATATTTCAGGGTCAATACTTAGAAAAACTATGGTCTGTAAACACTTCTCAACCAAATCAGCGTTATGTTTTACCAAATGATGATATTGATACATCCACTTTACGAATTCGTATTCAAGATAGTGCAAGTTCTACTACTTCAACCGAATATAACTTGGTTGATAGTATCGTTGGAGTTACCTCAGAGTCTAATATCTACTTACTTCAAGAGACTAGTGATGAAAAATATGAGATATTGTTTGGAGATGGTATCTTTGGTAAAAAATTGGAATCTGGGAATGTAATAAATGCATCATATATTGTTACAGACGGTGCTGATGGTAATGGAGCAGATAATTTTAACTTCTCAGGTTTGGTGAAAGATGAGAATGGAGCAGACGTTACATCATATAGAGCGAATTTGTATTGTAGAATCCCTGCTGAGAATGGTGATAGCATAGAAGATGTTCAAAGTATAAGAAATTACGCTCCAAGAAGGTATGCTTCACAGAATCGTGCGGTAACTGCAACGGATTATGAGGCAATTTTACCTTCATTATACCCAAATATAGAATCTGTGAGTGCTTTTGGTGGTGAAGATCTAAATCCACCTCAATTTGGGCGTGTTTTTATCGCTGCAAAACCCAGAAATGGTAATTTTTTAGCAGATTCCACTAAAAAGCAACTTTTGAACTCGCTGAAGAGTTATTCTGTTGCTGGAATTGTCCCATCTTTCATAGATTTGAAGTTTTTATATGTTGAATTGGATAGTTACATTTATTATAACACTAATTTTACGGGAAATCCCCTAAATCTCAAAGCAAGTGTTGTAAATGCGATTACCGAGTACTCTTCTTCTGCAGAATTGAACAAATTTGGCGGTAGATTTAAGTATTCTAAGATGCTTTCGTTGATTGATGGAGTTGATACCTCAATTACATCAAATATTACGACTGTAAAAATTAGAAGAAACCTAAAATCACGTATAAACACCTTTGCACAGTATGAATTATGCTTTGATAATGAATTTTATCGTGAATTAGACTCTTACAACATCAAAAGTACTGGATTTAGTGTTTTTGGCGTACAAGGAACAGTATATCTTGCTGATAAGACTGTAGAAGGGTCGGATATTGGAAATCTCTTCTTATTCAAGATTACTTCTGATACAGAAGTTGAAATAGTTTCTTCATCGTTTGGAACTGTCAATTATAAGAAGGGTGAGGTCTTGATAAACACTGTAAATATAACATCTACACTGTTACCTGAAAATATTATTGAAATTGAAGCAACTCCAACATCAAACGATGTTCTTGCAAGAAAAGAATTATTTTTGCAACTAAGTTTGCCTAAAAGTGACTTCACTATGAGACAAGATGTTATTGCTTCGGGTGCAAATATCTCAGGAACAAGATTTGCTCCTCAATCAAGTTATGCAAACGGAAATAAAGTCCGTGGTGCTGTTATAACTAGCACAAGTGAAATATCTTCATCATCATCGTAGTAGCTCTTATAATAAATGATCGGAACTTCACTTTCTAGAGTAAAAATACACGAGGTAGTACAGAGTCAAATCCCAGAAGCGATTGATTCTGATAATCCTTTATTTGGAGAATTTCTAAAGCAATACTACATTTCTCAAGAGTACCAAGGTGGTACAATTGATATTGCTGAAAACCTTTCTGACTATAAGAGTCTAGATTTTCTCACACCTGACAATCTAACAGGTGTTACTTCTACTGCAAGTTTTGTTTATGGTCGTGATAAAACAATATACGTTGATTCTACCAAAGGTTGGCCGCAGAAATGGGGTTTACTCAAGATTGATGATGAAATAATAACATATACGGGTATTGGAACTACATCATTCAACGGATGTGTTCGTGGTTTTAGTGGAATTGAAAATAATCAAAAAACTAATGCTCCAGAGCATCTTACCTTTACAAATACAGGCATTGCTACTCATGCTGTAGATACTCAAGTAAAAAATCTAAGTAATACTTTCCTACAGTCCTTTTTCAAGAAACTTAAGAATCAGATAAGTCCTGGTTTTGAAGATAGGTCATTTACTGGAAATCTAAACACATCAAATTTCCTTAGACAGGTCAAGGATTTCTATTCTTCAAAAGGTACTGAAGAAGCATTCAGAATATTGTTCAGAACTTTATATGATGAAAATGTTGTGATGTTTAGACCACAGGAATACCTGTTCAAACCATCTGACGCAGAATATATTGTAAATGACGTTTTAGTATGTGAAAAAATATCAGGTAGACCTGAAGATATTGTATCACAACCTATTACACAAGGTGATGCGAGTGCATCTGTGTATCAGGTAGAAAAAATAATTCTCAATAATAACACATATTATAAAATTCGTCTGTCTACTGATACTATTGATGGAACATTCAAAGTAACTAATAGATCTTATACAACTCAACCTGTATCACTTGCTGCTACTACTGTAACTGTAGATTCTACAGTAGGATTTGCTAAATCTGGAGATTTTGTAATTGGTCGTAGTAAATTTACATACACAGACAAATCTCTGACAGAATTTATAAATGTCGTAGGTTATACTTCTGCTCCTATTGGTTCAGTAGTCGATTCTAGTGTAGATGTAATATCTTATGGGGATGGTGATCTAAGAAAAACCGTAAAACTAAGAATATTGAATTCTATTACTGGTTTTGAGGGAGATGCTATTTCTCAGCAGAAAGGTAGTGAATATAAGATAAAATCTATCGGTACAGAAGAGATTGGAGTTAGATATACCGAATGGTTAGAAAATATATCTACCAAACACGTAGTTAATGATTGGAAACAACTTTCAGCGAATAGTTTTGAATTAATTCTTACCGAAAAGCATAATTATATTGCATCTGACGAGATATATGTTGTAGATGAAGATGGTGTTGCTTTTGACGGTTCAATTACTGGTGTATTGAATGATACTACAGTTTTTGTTATTTCACCAACACTTATTGCAGGTAAAAAGTATTTTATTCGTCAAAAAATCAAAACTAAGTATGGATCTGTAGCAAACGTTCAAAATACTTATAAACTTGACGATACTGTTGTTATAGCAACAAATAGTTTACCTCATTGGAATATTGACCCTCAGAAACGTATAAGATCCTTCAATACTTCGGGTATATCTACCAGAACTCAAGATGTACAGATACCTGAACATAATTTACATCATGGTGATGTTGTAGTATACAATCCTGTAACTTCAGGATCCCCTGTAGTCGGTTTGAACACGGGTCAATCATATTATGTGACCAAACTGAACTCTTCGTCATTTTACCTCTCCTTATCGGCAGAGAACGCCCGTAGAGGGAATTATATCTACGTATTTGATAGTGCTGATATAGGATCCAATACCGAACATACACTTACACCATATGCTGTTGGTTTTGGGACTATTGGTTCACAAAGACTACTTCGTAAGTTTGATAACCCAGAATTTTCTGAAACTAAGGATCCTGTAGCATCTGGAGCTGGTGTAGGTCTTTTTGTTAACGGTGTAGAAAGTTATTCATACAAATCATCAGATAAAGTTTTTTATGGTGATCTACAAAGCGTAGATGTCTTGAATACTGGATCTTCATATGATCTAGTCAACCCACCTCGTTTATCCGTCCAGCAAGCAGGTCATAGTGGAGTTGGTGCATCTATCGTTGCTCACGTTTCAGGCACCTTTGAAGAGATCCTAGTGGACTCTCCAGGTATTGATTATAGTATCACTCCTGCGGTAAAGATAGAAGGTGGAAATGGAAGAGCTTCTGCTGAAGCAAAAATGAAACTTGCTCCAAGGGAAGTTTCATTCGATAGTACTACTGTTGGTGGTATTTTGAATACATCTACCAACAAATTCACATTCCCTGAAGCACATGGATTCAAACATGGTGAAGAAATCATTTACGGAACAGATGGTTCAACAACCATTGGTATTGGCACTACTCCAGGAAATCTTATTGACAGATCAAACTATTTTGTCATTAAGAATGATGACTATACCATATCACTTGCCAAAACCCGTAACGATGCATTGGTCGGTGTCACAACACTTCCTATCACAACTAATGGAGGTGGACTTCATAAATTTGAGACGAAACTTTCTAGACTAACAGTCGATAAGATTGAAATCTTATCTGCTACTACATTCTCCAATAGGGAGAATACTATGGATGCGGTTGGTATCAATACATGGACAAGTGTTATTACTGCACCCAATCATCATTATTCATCTGGTGATATTATCAGATATGGTGGATCTGATCAAACAGGTGTTACTGGTCTTACATCTGGAAATGATTACTATGTTGTAAAGATTACTGATAATTCGTTTAGGGTTTCTATATCAACATCTCTTGTAGATTATGTAAGAATTACTAATGAAGGTTCTGGAACACATTCATTCAATTATCCTCCAATTTCAGTAACAATTGATGGAGCACAAGGAATTTCAACAGCAAATGCAACTGCTACTCCAATAGTAAGAGGAAAAGTTGATAATGTTCATGTGAAGAGTAAAGGTAGTCGTTTTGGATCAGTTATAATCAATGATAATTATAGACCAGATGTAGTTGTAGTCGAAGGTTCAAAAGCATCGTTTGATCCAATTATTCTCAATGGTAGAATTGATTCTGTTATAATCAAGAGTGGTGGTAAGGACTTCTTTAGTATTCCTAACATCATTGTCAATGGTGATGGTGTTGGTGCGAAACTAAAAGCGAGAATTTCTAATGGAAAGGTTATAGCAGTTGATGTAATTACTGCAGGTGGAGGATATACTGAAAATGGAACTACTGTAACTGCAGAAACACCAGGTGAAGGTGCCATATTATCCGCTAATCTAAATCAATGGACAATAAATGATGTAGAAAGATACGCTAAATTTGGTGATGTAAAGGATGATGATGGTTTTTATGGCGAGTTTAAAGACTCTGATAACGGATATCCGTATGTAAATTACTATGCTTCTAGAAAATTACGTGAATATGTGGGAGATGATGGCACCAAGCACTCTCCAATACTAGGATGGGCGTATGATGGTCATCCAATATATGGTCCTTATGCGACAGAAAATCCAAGTGGAATAGGTCCATTAAAATATCTTGAACCAAGTTACGCTAAAATTACAGGTTCTAGAACAAATGGTCCAGATCTAAATGAATTTGGAGCAGGTTTCTTTATAGAAGACTTTGAGTTTATAGAAGGGTTTGGCGACTTAGATGAGCATAATGGTAGATTTGCTGCTACACCAGAGTATCCAAATGGTGTATATGCATACTACATTACAGAATCTTCTTCAGTAATAACTTCACCACTAAGTCCTTTCTATAATAGAAGGGAACCATTATTCCCATATATTGTCGGTGATACTTATCATTCTAAAGTAAATTCTTATAATAATGAATATGCGTCTACACAAGACACATTACCTAGTGGATTAGTTAGAAATACTAACAAATATAATATTACAGACTATGAGTTTATCGCTCAAGATTCTAAAGTTAAGACAAGTGTTGCTCAGATAAAAAATACTAAGAAAGGAACTATCGATAATGTAAAAATTCTAGAAGGTGGTAGTGAATATAATATAGGTGATAAATTAACATTTGACAATAGTAATACCAATGGTTTTGGAGCATTTGGTAAAGTCTCTGAACTTGTTGGTGCTGCTGCTACTGTTCTTACATCAACAATAAGAACAAATGAAAGAATAGAACTCTTTGCTAAAGGTAAAACTGTAACTGGTATTGTTACCACAGGATTGCATGATTATCCTGATGGAATACCTGTACAAATTAGTGGTATATCTTCAACCATCTATTCTGGGTTGGAGGGATCTTTCAATATTTCTGTTGACTTTGTTAGAAGTGGATTAGGAACTTCATTGCTTGCTACAGGATTGACAACATCTATTCCATTACGTGATCGTATTGATATCTTTGAAGTACAGGATATTGTTCAGGTTGATGATGAAAAGATGAGAGTGATTGCACATGATCATCTCAATCAAAAGATTACTCTACATCGTGCAATAGACGGAACTACGGGTGCTGCCCATACCGACAGAGCAGAAATTTATAGAAGAGAGAATAAATTTACTTATGAATTAGATAATCCATTAGATGTAGCGACTCCAATAAACGAAAGGGTATATTTTGACGCACAAACAAATATTGGTGTTGGATTGACTGGTGGAGTTGGTATTGGTACAACTGTATCAAATATAGGTGCTGGTAATACGCCTGTAAGCACATATATTCCAATAAAGTCAATTAGGATACCTAGTCATCCATTTGTTCATGGAGATCCTATTACATATACTCCTTCTGGTGGTTCTAATCTATTATATTCATTCAATGGATCTAATACTCAGTTATTACCTACAAGTGGATTATTTGTACAAAAAATCAGCAATGATCTAATTGGTATCGTAACACAAGCGTCTCAGATTGATAATCAGTATGATAGGATATATTTCAACGGTACTATTGGTGTAGGAAATAGTCATTCATTTAGAAGTGATAGAGCAGTACCTCGTGCAAACGCAACTATATTTGAAGTAACAGTATCAACTGCAACAACTCATCATCTTGACAGATTTGATGAAGTCAAGTTTGACGTTGTGTCTGCTGGATCGAGTATACTCAATATGGAGTATAACTCTGGTACGAGATATATCAGCATTGGTTCATCTAATAACCCACCAATTTATAGTACTATTGGTGAAAAACTCATATTTGATACTTCAGACCCTGATCTTACCAATACTAGATTAGACTTATTCTTAGATCAAGAATATGAGAAGAAATTTGTAGGTAGTGGTATATCTACGATGGAAAGAGTAGATAATCTAGTTCCTGGTATAACTTCTGCTAGAACTACATTACATTTGACTAGAAATATTCCAGATGTATTGTATTACAAGTTTACATCTACATCTCCATCAAAAACTGTATATGTTGATGAAGATATTACTGATTATGGTAAGATAATCATTCAAGAGAGTGAGTTCTCTGGAACACATTCACTAACTACATCAACAGGGAGAACATTCAAGTTCTTTACAGGTGGTATACCAGAAAAAGTTGGATATACAAGTGAATCTTATATCAATTACACAACATCATCTAAAACCGCACGAGGAGCAGTATCTAAAGTTGCTTTGACTGAAGGTGGTGTTAGATATGATGAATTACCAAAAGTTTCTATTGCTAGTACCACAGGTCAATCTGCGGTTCTTCTTGCAGAGACAGAAAGTGCTGGTCAACTCCTTACAACTGATATTCTTGAGTTTGGGTATGATCATCCTTCTGATCCCACTTTAGTACCTTACGCAGCAGTTCCAAATATTGTATCTCTTCGAGATAATTTTAGTATTGATAATGTTGCTATCACATCTACAGGTTCTAAGTATCTCAGTGCTCCTGATATTGTAGTTTACAATAGCATCACCGATTCTTTGAATACTAGTGTAGAACTAGTAGCAAACTTAGAAGGTACATCTGTCAATAGTGTAAGAATTATTAATTCTGGAGGAAATCTAAAGAGTACAGATAATCAAGTACTTGCAATCAATAACTCAAACGGTGTTGGTATTATTAGTGCAACATATTCAGATCCTACAGTAACACTTAGATTAAAAACTCCTTCAGGTGGATTTACAACAGCATTACCTCTACCATTTACTATTGGTGATGAAATTTTCGTTGAGAACGTTGGTGTATCAACTGGTAATGGATATAACTCTTCTGATTATGGATATAATTTCTTTAGCGTTACTGGTGTGAATACCAACCCTGGTTTAGTTGATCAGGCTACAGTTACATATAAAATAAACCAAAATCCAGGATTCCATGATCGTTTAGGATTTGGTGTTGTTACTAAGAAGAGTGATCTAGCACAATTCAAATTAGAACTAAAGGAAGGTGTATTCTTTGCTGGAGAAGAAATCTATACTGATGATGCTTCTACAAATATTTCTGAAGGAAGAGATAGTTCTACTAATATCATTAGAGTTGATTCTCTTGTAGGGTTCAATACAGGTGATTTAGTTAGAGGTAGACAATCTCGTGCATCTGGTGTTGTTGAAGATATGAATTCCAATACTGGAAAATTCACAGTAGGTCCTATGCTCAAACGTTCATTCGGTTGGGAAAAGGATACTGGTAAGACAAGTGAGTATTTCCAAAGGATTCAAGATAATGATTATTATCAGAATTTTGCATATTCTCTCAAATCTTTAGTTGGAATATCAAGTTGGGGTGAACCAGTTGATTCATTAGCACATCCTGCAGGATTCAAGAAGCATTCTGACTTATTAGTTCCTTCTGTTGGTGCAGTAGGATTGGGAGCTTCTTCTCACGTAAAGGCATTAGATCAAAGTATATCTTCACTTGTTCTTATTGACAATTCTTCAAAGGTATACTGTAAACATGACTTTGACTTGGTAAGAGAACTTACAGATGAAACACAAACTAAGAGTGATAAGGTTATATTCCAATCTAATAAGTTTGGTAATGCTCTTATATGTAAGACTAATAGAGTTCTAGAAATTGATGATATTAGTCCACAATTCTACTCAGATCCTGATATAAACAGAAAAGTTGATCTTGATGTTTGGAATATAGATCAAGTAAATGCAGTCAAATATTATGCTCAAGTAGTTCTTGATGTAACATCAGGAATAGCTTATAACGAGACTCAATACAGTGAATTTGTGGTATCTCACAATGGAACTGTTGCCATGGTGAACCAATATTCAGATTTATCGGATTCGTTTGATTTAGGTGATTTCAATGCCGATCTAAACGTAGGAGGTCAGGTTACAGTTTCCTTTACTCCTTATAATAGTACTTTCATCTATGATATTACCTTCTATAAGGAATCAATAGATCAAGGTATAGGTATTGGAACAACATCTTATGGTGGAATCAAGAAAGTGGGTGTTTCTTCATACGTAGCACCTTCAGGATCACCATCATCACAAATTATTCAATCCATAGATGCGGAGCAATTCAAGTCTGGAACAGTTCTTGTTGCTGTTGATTCTCCTAATGAAAAAGAAGTTTTAGAAGCAAGTTTCGTTGGCTTTGGGTCTACTGCTCATTATGTTGAGTTTGGTAAGATGAAGGAAGATATGGATCTTGGTACATTTGATATTGGTATGACTGGAACCAATGACCTACAGTTGAAATTCACACCAGTAGCAGGTGTGGGCGTAACTATTGCAACACTTGCTACATTGGTTGGTGTTGCTACAACTGCTGTTGGTACAGGAATACCAGCAGGTAGTTATGAAGTTGGTGACGCACAACTACAATCTAGTAGAACTGAAATTGCAGCATCGGGAACTCCTTCTGCTACTAATATATCAAATTTAACATACAACAATTATACAAGCATTAAATACTATGTGGAGATACAGAACGTTACTAACAACGAATATTCTGCATTCCACGTTGCTGCCAATGCTTATGGAGGTGATTCCAACTCTGTCAAGTGGGGTAATGTCTCAACTGGTCTTACTGCTACGAGAGATATAAACAATACAGATATAACTATATCTGCACCAAACGTTCTTCTACAATTTACCCCAATGGAAAATAGAACTTACATTGTTAGGGTATCGGAGATACGAATTGACAAACCTGATGATGTTGCCAACGACACCACGATAAAATACTAAAATGTTTCAGATCGGGTCAATAAATCGAAAATTTAATAGGGAAACAGAAACCTTTAGGTATTCTTTTCACCTAACGCATCAAGGCGATCCAATCTTTTTGAAATCGTTTGATGGTGCAAATCCTGATAAGGTTTTATTGGGATCAGATACTATTGTATTGAAGAATCACTTCTACGTTACAGGTGAAGAGTTAGAATACTATGCAAATGATACTGCTATTGGAATAGATCATACTAGTACTGGTGTTGGTGCTGCTACCACAATACCCCAAACAGTTTATGCTATAAAAGTAGATGAAGATAAGATAAAACTTGCAGCAACTCCTGCATTAGCAAAAGCAGGAACTCATATTGGTTTGACTACAGTTGGTATTGGTAATAGCCATTACTTTACAGCAAATAAACAGAATAGTAAAGTTATAATGGCATTGGATAATGTAATCCAATCTCCATTAACTGAGGAAGTAGGTGCTGCTACTACATTATCAGGTATGTTGAATAAGGTTATAAGTTTTTGGGATATAAGTGGTTTCAAGTCATATGATCTTATCAAGATTGATGATGAGATTATGCGTATACAAGTGGTTGGTTATAATGGTACTGCAAATGACGCTTTAGTTGATCGTGAATGGTTAGGTACAAAACCAACATTGCATATCAATGGATCTACTATAAAAAAAGTAAAGGGTGATTATAATATTGTAAAGGATAAGGTAACATTTGTTGATGTTCCCTTTGGTGGTATAAAAGTAACTGTTGGTGTTAGTTCAGATCAGGTTAATGTACAAAGAAATAGTTTTAGAGCAATTTCAGATTATCTTGAGACAGGATCAGAAGTTCTAGTAAGAAGTATAAATCCACCTGTACCACTAAAAGGTAATGAGACATATTTCCTAATCAAAGAAGCAAATAATGAATTTTCTTTTGCCGAAACCAAAGGAAATGCTTTAACAGGTGTTGGTATAACTCTTACAACTGCTGGTATAGGAACTCATAATTTCATATTTGTAGATACCTCAAATGGAAGTTCATTCCAAGGTAGATCATTCATTAGATCGGATTATACAGGAAACCTTGTTATAGATGATATATCAGATAGTTTTACTGGTATAGCAAAAACATTTACTATCAAGAGTGGAGGTTCCGATACCACTGGTATAACTAGTGATTTTGGTTCACTACTTATAAATAATATATTCCAAAAACCAGAAATTGATTATGACTTTATAGGTGGATCGTCCACTGGTATTACATCTATAAGATTTACTAATAATAGTTCAAATACAACAAATCTAAGTGATGTTAATGCAAATAGGGTTCCTAGAAAGGGATTGATTGTATCATTAGCAAGTTCAGAAGGATTTGGATATCAGGAACGACTAGTTGGAACAGGAACCGCAGTTGTAGCAAGTACAGGTGTTATATCAAGTGTAGGATTGGCATTTAGCGGAACTGGATATAGAAATCCACCAACCACATATAGATTTAATATTATAGGTGGTGGATCAGCTGTAGGTGCTAGTGGTACTTTCTCTGTTGCTAATGGAAATATATCTGCTGTAGATCTTACTAATGCTGGATCTGGGTTCTATTATAAGGATGTGTCAAATGTAGCATATAATCATCTAACTGGTATAACCACTGTTACTACAGGTAGTGCCCATGGTTTAACTAGTGGCAATACTGTCAAATTATCTGGTATAGCATTCACATGTACTTATTCAGCATCTAAGGCTGTTTCTAACGCAGTCTATGATAATGTTTCAGGTATTATGACTGTTACTACTACTGCTAATCATGGATTGTCAGTAGGTCAGGGAGTTATATTATCTGGTATTGGCATGACTTGTCAATTAGATGGAGGTGCTTCTACTAAGACATATCCTAGAACTACTGATCCTTATTATGCTGGTTCTATTATTGCTGCAGTTCCAGGTGTTAAAAAACTTACAGTTCAAGTTGGTCCATCTACTGTACCAACTTTCTATAAGACTGGTGGTAGACTTCAAGGTGCTCTTATTGGACCTAGATTTGGAGATTTGAATGCAGAAGGTGCTTCAGTAACAGTTGTAGATAATACTACGTTTGAATATCAAGCTGGTGTAACTACAGCACATCATTGGTATGCAAGAGGTGGTTCTGTAACTAAACCAATTATAGTAGATTTTGATTCTCCTATTGGATATGATGATATACAACTTATAAGTGCATCAACAGGTGTTGGTGCTTCTGTATCACTAAATGTTGGTACTGGTCTAAGTATAACAACATTCAATCTCAATAATATTGGTTATGGATTTACTGTAGGTGAGCAACTAAGGATTGCAGGAATACCAACAAATACAAGTATTGGATCTACCTTTAGAAATGCTATATTTACCGTCAAAGAGACTAGGGATGATGAATTTGCTGGATGGGTATTTGGTAAGGTTCAAGTATTAGATAATTTCTCAGATCAATTTGATGGAAGAAAGAGGGTGTTCACTATTACTGAAAATAGTGAACCATTGAGTATTGAAAAGAATCCTGGTACTCTTATTAATTTACAGGATAACTTATTAGTATTCTTGAATGATATTATTCAGCATCCTGGAGTTTCTTATGTATTCAATGGCGGTACTCAAATAGAGTTTACTGAACCTCCAATAGAAGGAACTACCCTTCAAATAATGCTTTATCGTGGAACTGATTCTGATGTTGCTATTGAAGGTGCATTACAAACAGTCAAGGTTGGTGATTCTATCAAGATTGATAAAAATAATAATATAACACCAGTAGCACAGAATGAAAGAATTGTTGATGCTATTACAGCAAGAGATACTCTTAGAACCACTGTTTATACTAAGCAGGGTATATCTAATCAATTATCCCCACTAAGACCTGTTGTTTGGTGTAAGCAGCAAGATGACTTGATTGTTGAAGGTGCTCCTGTAAGTAAAGCAAGAGATATGTATGCTGCTAAAATAAAACCCGCAGCAAGAATTATACAAAGTGCTTCTACAACTGATAATACTTTCTATACAGGAAGTGGTGCTCTAGTATTCAGTAAAACTGAGCAACCTGATGTTTCTACATTTGGTATTCAGATTGTAGATACTGATAAAAATAACACTGGATTTGGAACTACCACATTCATAAATCCTGTTGAAACTATCTCTGGTGTGAGTGTCAGTGGTGATGACGGTATTATTACTGGAATTGGAACTACTGCTCAAGGTATACAGTTCAATTTCCATATACCTTTGAACTCAACTTGGAGAGATAATACTTTGGGTGGACTTACTAAGACAGGAATTACTACAGGTGACTTCTTCTTAGTATCTAGATCAAATGTTGGAAATGGTGTGACTGCACTATTGAAAGATAGGACAGTTGCTATTTCGTCATGCTCTGACCTTATAGATACTGTGTTCCAAGTATCTCATATTGAAGATATTACCCCTGTGGGTACAGCATCTTCAGTAAGAGTGCACGTAAATGTTGAAACTGGTCACGGTCTCAACTTTACAGGTCTTGGTTCAGGGGTCGGAAACTACTATGGAAACTTTAGTTGGGCAAAGTTCAGCTCCTCTAGAAGTGTTGGTCTAGCGTTTACTTGTAACAGTTCTGATGGTCTATCTGGTCTATCAACTGCTCCTACAATAATCCGCACTACTAAGCTTTCCCTAGATTACTCATAAATAACACTAAAAGTCCAGAAGAGAATGCCAGCGATCATAACTGATCAAATCAGAGTATTGTATGCGTCTAACTTTGTTGGTGGAATTTCAACCACCGCAAATAGTTATTACGTGTTCATTGGGCTGCCGAATGCAACTGACACTAATTCAGATTGGAACACCAATACGCCAGCACCTATTGACAACTTTGATGATCACGACGACATATATGATAGTCTAATATCCGCTAAGAAGATCAATTCTAGCGATGTATTGCAAGTAATCCGAAAGATTAGTTGGACTACAGGTACGATATACGAGATGTATCGTCACGATTATGATATTAATAATACTACCCCACAGACAAACTCTTCCAGTCTTTACAATTCTAACTTCTATGTGGTAAACTCAGATTATAGAGTTTATGAATGCATATATAACGGAGCAGATCCAACTAATAGTGGTAAAGGACTTGCATCGTTAGAAGAACCAACTCACACAGACCTCCAACCAAGACTTGAATCCGATGGCTACCTCTGGAAATACCTCTACACGATCAAACCGAGCGATATCGTTAAGTTTGACAGTGTTGAATACGTTCCAGTCCCAACTGACTGGTTGGAAAGTGCCGACAGTCTCGATGTTCGCAATGCTGCTGTTGGTGGTAAGATAGAAACAGTTGTAATAGAAAATACAACAAGTGCATCATATCAGTTTAGTGGAACTAAGAACAACGTTCCTATTAGTGGAGATGGACAAGATGGTTTAGCATCAGTCACTTTTGTGAATGGTAAACCAACTGCTGTTCAGGTAACTAATGGTGGAACAGGATATACTTTTGGAACTTTAGATTTAGATTCGGTAGTAACAGGTTCTGGTGCCGAATTTTCAGTTATAATTCCACCTCCAGGTGGACATGGTGCAGATATAAACAAAGAATTGGGTGCAAATAAGGTTCTTGTATATTCTAGAATAGAAAATAGTGATACTACAAACCCTGATTTCCCAACAGGAAACCAGTTTGCTCGTATAGGAATAATAAAAAATCCACAAGTAACAGGTACTACAAATCTACTTACATCAGCAAGTGCGAGTGCTGTTTATGGATTACGTTTGACAGGTATAGCAGCAAGCACTATGAGTGCTTCTATTGATGGTCAGATTACCCAAACCATCGGAATTGGATCCACTGCAGTGGGTAAAATTATATCATATGACCCAGTAACAAAATTCTTGAGATATTGGCAAGATCGGGATCTAGCAACAGATAACTCTACGGGGGCAAGTCCCACCTATGGTTACCGTCTAAATAGGTTCACGAGCACTCCTGGAACTGGAGGTAGTATCAATGTAGTTGTAACAACAACTACAGGCAGTGAGACTGTAGGAATCGAAACAACCTTTACGGGGGTTTCTACATCAATCAACGCTAAAACATACTACTTTGGTCAGTCTATAAACAACGGTTTATCATCACCAGAAATCAAAAAGTATTCTGGAGACATTATATACGTTGACAATAGACCAGAAGTTACAAGAGCTGCCAATCAAAGAGAAGATATTAAAATCGTCTTAGAATTCTGATCCGATGCCACAGAACACCAACCTAAACGTCAATCCATATTTTGATGATTTTGATGAGAATAAAAACTATACAAAAGTTTTATTCAAACCTGGTACTCCAGTTCAAGCGAGGGAACTGACTACACTTCAATCTATCCTACAAGATCAGATTGAAAAATTTGGACAACATTTCTTCAAAGAGGGCACGGTAGTAATACCTGGTTCGGTAGCGTATGATGATGCCTATTATGCTGTCAAAGTAGAATCTACATTTTTTGGTGTTCCTGTAGAATCATACTTTGATAAGTTGATTGGATTATCAATTCGTGGTAAGCAATCTGGAGTAACTGCTATAGTAAAGAGTGTTCTAAAAGCATCCAAATCAACTGAAAACGCAACAACATTATATGTAAAATATAGAAATACAAATAAAAACGATCAAACAACTCAAGTATTTGCAGATGGTGAAAATTTAGTTACTGAGTCTGATTTTACTTTTGGATCTACTACAACGTCTAATGGATCGGATTTTGCTACTTGTGTTCTAAGCAATGCGACTGCAACAGGTTCAGCATTTACTGTAACTGAAGGTGTATTCTTTGCTCGTGGTGCATTCGTAAAGGTAGGTACAGAAACACTTGTATTAGATCAGTATTCTAACTCTCCTTCATTCAGAGTTGGTTTCAAAGTTATAGAAGAAATTATAACTGCTGTAGAAGATGATACATTATATGATAATGCTTCTGGTTTCAGTAATTATACTGCTCCAGGTTCTGATAGATTCAAGATTAGTCTACAACTTACTAAGAAAGATCTTGATGATTATCAGGATGAAAACTTTATTGAGTTATTCAGAACTAATAAAGGCGAAATTAAAAAGATTATCAAGAGAACTGTATATAATGAATTAGCAAAAGAATTTGCTCGTAGAACATATGATGAAAGTGGTGATTATTTTGTAGATTCATTTAGTTTTGATAGTAAAGAAACCCTAAACGATAGGTATTCTCAGTTTGGTGTTTTCTTCCCAGAGGATACTACAGATAGTGGTAATGTACCATCTAAAGACTCATTAAGTATAAAGGTTAGTCCAGGTAAAGCATATGTCAAGGGATATGAAGTACAGACTTATGGAACTACATTTATTGATAGTAATAAACCAAGAACTACTGGATTAGTTGAGTCTTCTTCTGTACCATTCCAAGCAGGAAATCTAATCAGAGTAAACAATGTCTATGGTGGTGCCAGTGTTGGTATTGCTACCACAGGTTATGTTGATTTACGTAGTAATAGACTAAGTACTGATTTAGATGCTCTTGCAGGTCAATCTGTTGGTAGAGCAAGAGTATATGATTATAAACTGTCTGCAGGTGGATACGAAGATGCTTCATCTTCATTCGATTTATTCTTATTTGATATACAAACTGATACTGAGATAACACTTAACAGTGCACTTGCTATAGATGCACCAGCATTGATTGAAGGTAAAAGATCTGGTGCAAGAGGATTCCTAAGATCTAGAACAGGTAATATTATTAATCTTCATCAAACAGCAGGTCAATTTTTAGTTGATGAAGCAATTGCTGTAGATGGAGTTGATAATGGTAGAATTATTACTAAAGTAACTGAATTTGGTATCAATGATATACATTCTATTAGACAGGAAGTAGGTGTACAAACTTTTAGTGGTGATACTATCTTAGAACCAAGATTACGTTTTGGTGGGCAGTCATTCAGCTTTACTGCTGCTTCAGGAAGTAAATCTACAGTTAGTTCATCTACTAATGGATGGACTGTTGGTATACAGACTGGTGATATTATTAGTTACGCTAGATCTGGTGTTAGTGGACCAGTTTATAATAGAGTAAAAACTGTTTCTCCTTTAGGAACAAGTGTAGAAGTTGAAGCAGTTGCTAATGTAACTAATGTTGCAACTGGAACTATTCCTTCTGCTGCAACTAATGTTTCTGGTATATCTGTTGTATCTACAAGAATAAGAAATTCAAATAGTGGATTCTTATTTGCAGAATTACCAAATTCTGATGTTGAATCAGTTGATCTAACACGATCAGATATTTTCATAAGAAATGAACTAAGGGGTAGAACAATCAACTCTTTAGGAACTCTTGCCTTACCATCACTTACTGGTACTGATTTTGTATATGCACCATTTGATGAAGAAAGATATACTGTATTATACGAAGATGGAACTGTAGAACCACTTACTTCAGATCAATTCGCATTGACTGGTGGAGGTAAAGGAGTTACTTTGAGTGGTCTTAGTGCAAGTAAAAATAATGTTGTAGTACATTCTACAAGGCAAAAGTCTAAAGTTACTGCTAAAAATAAAGTACTGAATCGTTGTGAAACTTTCGTTGTAAATAAGTCAAAATATACTTACTCTGGTATTACAACTTCTGTTGGTGATGGACTTACTTATAATATTGCTTATGGTACAAGGGTTCAAGATAGGGAAGTATCTTTAAATACTGCAGATGTAGTTAGAATTAATGCGATATTTGAATCATCTACAAGCGGTGATCCTTCAATTCCAACTGCAACATTTAGTGGACTAAACGGACCTAATTCAAATAACTCAGATCTTATAAGGGGTGAATCAGTTATTGGTAAAGTTTCTGGTGCATCTGCTCTTATTTTAGGTACAACTGGAACTCAATCTGCATTTATTGTAAGTAGAAATAGTGAAAACTTTATTGATGGGGAAGAAATAACTTTCACTGAAAGTAATGTGTTAGGAAAAATAACTGCACTTACACTAGGTGATAAAGAAGTTACTACTAACTTTACTTTAGATAATGGTCAAAGACAAGAGTTTTATGATTTTTCTAGACTTATAAGAAATCAAGGTTCTCCTGAACCATCAGGTAGAATAAAGGTATTCTTTGATAAGTTTACAATTGCTTCTGATGATAGTGGTGAAATTTTAACTGCAGGTAGTTATGAGTCTGATGTTTATGATATAGTTCCTTCTTTCAATGGAGTAAGAAATACAGACGTTGTTGATATAAGACCTAGGGTTGCAGATTATAATTCGACACTATCACCATTTGAGTGGGGTGCAAGAGTATTCTCTGGATCGGGTCAAAATACAAACATATTAGTATCAGATGAAAATATTACTTTTGATTATAAGCATTATTTGGGTAGAATTGATAGATTATTCCTGAATAGTGATTCTACATTTACACTTGTAGAAGGAACTCCTGCTATACAACCTCAACCACCAGAAGCGATTGATAGTTCTTTTGAACTAGCACGGATTACATATGCACCTTATGTTTACAATGTTGGTGATGATGTTACTATAGAAACAAGGGCAAATAGAAGATACACCATGCAAGACATTGGTGGTATCGAGAAGAGAATAGAAAATGTAGAATTTTCTACATCACTATCATTGCTTGAGAATAAGACTGAAGCATTAGTTGTAAAGGATCCTGATACTGGTTTGGACAGTTTCAAAACTGGTTTTGCTGTAGATAATTTTACTTCATATGCATTAGCAGAAACTACTGCACCTATCAATTATGATGTTGAAGATGGTCACGCAGTAGCAAGAACTAGTTACGATACAGTTGATCTATTGGTTGGATCTGAGGCAGTAATTGGTTTAACGGGTGTGCCAAATAATGCAGTTGATGTTAGATATGCAACTGATTTAGGTTCTCAGAACATAACAAGAAAAGGATCAAAGGTTCTTCTAAACTATAGTGAAGTTGAGGATTTCAATCAACCGTTTGCAAGTAGGGTTGAGAATGTAAACCCATTTGATGTGGTTACATGGGGTGGTAATCTAAGAATATCTCCAACAGAAGATATCTGGGTAGAAAGAGAATCTGTAAGTGTAGATGGAGGTATAGGTAAGGTACATAGAGGATTTGATATAGTTGACGTTGTTGTAACTGAAGAGAAGATAAAAAATATGAGATCTCAGAATATAGAATTTACAGGAACTAGACTAAAACCTGGTACTAAAATGTACAGTACCTTTGCAAGGACTGACATGGTTGATCAGAGAAGTTTGACAGTTCCAAAACTTCTCGAAGTTACTCCTGTAAAAGGTGCTTTCCAAATAGGTGAAACTGTAACAGGTAAATTACTTACTAATCAGAATAATAATAGGGTTCCTGAAATAAGATTCCGTGTTGCTTCACCTAACCATAAAGATGGTCCTTATAATGCACCAACTTTAACTTATGCTACTAGTCCTTATTCTAATGTTGGTTTAACATCTGCATATAGTGATACTACTACAATATTGAATATTGATACTGCTAGTTTGAATCAAAAATCTGATGAAAGATTCTTTGGAACTGTTGTAAAAGATATGAGACTTGTTGGTGAAACAAGTAATGCAGAAGCACAGGTAAATGAAGTTAGATTAGTTACTGATGTTGTGGGTGCCTTACAAGGATCCATTCATATTCCAGAGGATAATCCTGACTTTGCAAATGGTCAGAATATGTTAGAAGTAAGTGCTATAAAGTCGAATGATAATCCCCCACCAGGTGTACATGTAAGTAAAGCAAGTGCTCCTTTCTACTCTGATGGAACTTTTATTACTACGACTACGACAATAACAAAAGATCCACCACCACCTCCACCACCAGAGCCTAATGATCCATTAGCACAAACATTCTTTGTTACGGAGAATCCTGGTATCTACATGACTTCTGTAGATCTATTCTTCTTCACGAAGAGTGCTAATATCCCAGTTGAAGTTAGAATAGTTGATGTTGTAAATGGAACACCAACAGGTAATGTTTTAGTAAGTAAGGTTCTTGAACCTAGTCAAGTTTTCACATCTGATGATGGTACAGTTCCAACTAAGTTCACATTTGATTTCCCATGTTATCTAACCACAGGAGAATATGCTTATGTTATCCTAGCAAGTACTGATGAGTATTATGTATGGATTTCTCGTGTAGGTGAGGAGGATATTTCAACTAAGGATCTTCCAGAAATACAAAAGGTTATAATCAATAAGCAACCATCTTTAGGTTCATTATTCAAATCTCAGAATGCGTCTACTTGGACTCCTTCTCAGTTAGAAGATCTAAAGTATAAGGCATATAAAGCGAAGTTTATAACAGGTCAGGGTACATTCAAGATGTACAATCCTGAAATGTCAGTATGGAATACCCGAAATCAATTACCTTCTAATCCAATAGAAGTATTTGATAAGAAGGTTACTGTTGGTCTATCTTCTGATCTCAAGAATCCAAACATTGTTGTTGGAACAGAAATCAAACAGAATAATAGAACTGCAAGTGGTTTCGTTGAAGCAAGATTAGGTGCAGTTGGTGCTGCAAATACAGGACTTACTGTTACTAATGTTGGTGTAGGTTATTCAAACACGACATATGGTAGCGTAAGTTTCGCAACTCTAACTGGTTCAGGTTCTGGTGCTACTGGAATTGTAACAGTATCTTCTGGAACAATTGATAACGTATGTGTTCTCAATACTGGTTCTGGATATGCAGTTGGAGATACTTTAACTGCAACATTAGGAAATAATGATTTAGGTAGAAACCTAATATTTACTGTAGGTGTTGTTACTTCAACAAACAGTTTACAGTTGACAGGAGTTACTGGTCAAGACTTCAATACATCTGAATTGATTCAATATGTTCCTGGTTCTGGAGGAGGTGTAGGTGTAGGATCAACCCTAGCATCAATCGTTCCTTCAAGTGTCACTATAAATGGTGATGAATTTGATGGTAAGCATATAAGAGTATCGCATCCTAATCATGGTATGCACGCTTTCAATAACAAGGTCGAAATTATTAGAGTTCATGGTGATACAGTTCCAACTAATATAACTGTTGGATATGGTGCAAGTTCTATTGCAAATATTAGTGTTGCTAGTTCAACTAACTTCAATTTATTTGAGGGTAGTCAGGTTACAACAACTAACCCAGGATTCGCAGTAATTGGTGATGAGATTCTTGCTTACACTGGTGTAGGTAATAATATATTGACTGGTATTACAACACGAGGTGTTGATGGTACATCTTCTCAATCATTCTTACCTGGAACACCTATCCAGAAATATGAATTCAAGGGAGTATCATTGAGAGAAATCAATAAGACTCATGATTTCGCAGATGTTACAAATAACATTACTGAAAAAATTGGATTAGATCATTATTATTTGAAGATGGGTGGTTCTAAGACATTCACATCTCATTCATTGGGTGGTGGTGTAAATGCTAGAGCATCTAGGAATGTTCAGTTTGAAACTATGAGACCAAATATAACTCAGATTCTTCCTGATGGAACTACAGTTTCTGCAAGTGTTAGAACAACTTCTGGTACTAGTATAAGTGGTAATGAAATATCATTCCAAGATCGTGGTTTCCAACCTGTATCTCTTACTGGAACTACTGTATTCAGTGATCCTAGAATCATCGCATCTAGAGTGAATGAGAATGTAAAGATACCAACATTACCTGGTGCAAAATCCTTTACATTTGATGTTACTCTAAGTACAACTAATGAAGATCTATCTCCAATAGTTGATGTAGAAGATAGTAACATTACACTAAAAACAAATAGAGTAAATGCTCCTATTACAAATTACATTACTGACAGAAGATCTAATACACTATTAGAAGATCCTCATACATTCTCATATGTGACTCAGGTTATAAGTCTTGAGAATCCTGCAACATCACTAAAAGTTATTCTTGCAGCATTCAAACCAGGAACATCTGATGTTAGAGTATTGTATAGATTGAGAAGATCAGATGGTTCTGAAACTGATAGAGTATTTGAACTAATGCCTGGATTCAATAACTTTGATATCAATGGTAAGGTTATTGATGGTAAGAATAATGATGGGCAATCTGATAGAAGGATAAGTAA
>Ga0098041_1000195_pt1 | contig 24695 bp, 5 predicted proteins | sample 8_EtaG_FD_77066 | JGI IMG/M metagenome (GOLD analysis project Ga0098041, IMG submission 77066) | Marine viral communities from the Subarctic Pacific Ocean - 8_ETSP_OMZ_AT15162 metaG | ecosystem: Environmental > Aquatic > Marine > Oceanic | place: Pacific Ocean | collected 2015-01-08
ACCTTATGCCATTCCCTGATTATGAGATAATGACGGGTCAGAATGTTGGACTTGGTGACACTGGAATTGATGCAGAGGTAATTACACAGGAAGGTAACAAACTAGCAACACTGCGTGTTAGACTGTTCGAGAATACCTACCAATCAAAGCCAGAACATCCTATTATAGATATTGACTACGTCACTTCTCATACAGGGCAAGTGTATGATAGGATTATTACACAGGGTGATGTACACTCCAATGTGGAGTTTAAGGATTATAGGATAGATGATGCCATAGTTTACTTTCAAGAGACATTTGGTGGGGTGGCAACCCTCAACGTGACCTCGACAGGTATCGAGTTCTTCGATATTCCAGGAACGACTGTTCTTGGTAGATCAAACACGGGTGTTTATTCTTCATGGACTTCCAACACTGATTTGGAGCCAATCGGAGAGACGAGATACAGTACATCTGCTTTTAATGTTATGACAATCACGACTGATCAGTCGTCATTTGTCTTTGCAAACGGATTTTCAAATTCAGATCCAACTTATCCTGACTCACGTATTGATGTAATGGAACTGGTCAGAACAGGTATGGCACCTGCTGATCAGATGTTTGTATACGCACTTAATCCCAATGGTATGACCAAGGCAGAACTGGTTGGTGTCCTTGATCTTGAGTCAATCGCATATTTTGTACAAGAGGATTACGATAGTAGATCAGAAGATGATTTCTTTTTCTTATCTGAAGAAGATCCTGATGGTGATGATAAGTTCGTCGCTGAGGGTGATTCAGTTGTTCTCAAAGTTTTATTTGATGAAGATACTGCTGATCCATTCTTCCCAGGTCAAACAATGGAAGTACGGGATGCTGCAAATACCTTTATCATGCAGTTTGATGCGACCCTTGTTTCGGATTTTCGTAAAATGGGTACTGATGGTATTATTTCAGTTCCATACCTTGCGACCAACTCGATTTTCGATATATCAATCCTTGACCCAGGGTCAGATTACGGTATAGACTATTTGCCAGTGGCGGATACGAACACCTTCGGAAATCAAAATGCCATTCTTATACCACACCTGACTGGCACAATCAAGTATGAAGGTAGGTGGCTCGGGTACGATGGTATGCTTGATTCCCCGATGCAGGTACAAGACTCATACTACTGGCAAGACTTTTCATATAGCATACGTTCAGGTTTTGAGATATCAGTTTATAGGGATATGGTCAAACGACTTGTCCATATCGCAGGCACACAACTGTTTGGTGAACTTCTCATTACAATCAACGTCGATGCTCAGATGTTCTCAGGTGGCGAGTATGGTGGCAAATATAATCCCAACTACCTTATTGATGCCAACTCACACACCATGGGACCATTTGGTGGCCCATTCCAGGACAGACCCTTCTTCAATCTTGAGAGGGAGTTTTTATATACAGGACCAGATGGTACGGTAAGTCCATTCGCCAAAGGTGAATGGCAGGCAAATACTGAGGACCAGTATGCACATATTGACGGTCGTCTCAGAGACATGCAGATAAATCATGAACCAATACCTCATGATAATTTATTCTATGCTAATGGGCAACCTGTCACCTATGTAGTTACCCCAGGTAAACGATACAATAATCCTAAGTTGAATGAACTGATGGATAGGTTCATCGTTGAGAATCCTTCATTGAGACCAGAAGGTTTATTGATGGAAGAGCAGTCGACTGGACCAGGGGTATCAGATTATATTTACAGTGAATTCAATGATGTTGAAGTTAAGAATCAGTTCTTGCATGGGCAACGGATCAACTGGACTGAGTTCAGAAGGATGCGTGAGACAGGTGAGATCATTTGGGTTGACTATTCATTAGATGCTCCAAGGGAAGGTTTTGACTATCAGGTGCCTGATGATAGTTTTGAGGGTGCATGGTATCGAGTTGATCTTGAAGGCAGTCATCTTATCTGCGAAGAGTCAACTGGATTGCATGGCATCATCACAGAAGAATCAAACCAAGACTTATATTTCCCACTGGAGGAGTACAATCCTGTGGCAGTCAATGGTGCAACAATCATTTCACAAATCACCAACTCATCTGAGGTTCAACTATTTGGAATGGACTTTAACTTTAACCACTTTGATGGTATCAAAGTAGGCCAAGAGGTTGAACTTTCATTTACAGGTTTTGAGCCAAGGTATAAAGACTCAGGTTACAACATTGAAGTCTTACCACCTTTTGATGAGCATCAGGTTGCAGTTGAACCTTCCTACGAAGAGTTCCGTGGACAGATGTTAAATCCATCATTGTTTACACCAAACTCAGGTACACAAGGACAGTTTACTTGGTCCTTTGGTAATGCCTCTCAGATTTCATTTATGAATAATACTGAGGCAGGGGCAATGGGATTCTCTCATACCTGGGTCAATCAACCTGTTACTCTTGAACTTGAAGGGATTGGTTCAGGTGTAGTTCATGTGACTGGCGTAAGTGGAGTTTTATATAATATTGTAAGTACGACTATTGGATTCCCCTCTTCTCAGGTCAGAATTAGACGTGGTTCTTTCATCACGTATGAAGGCAGGGTAAACCTCAAGGATGTATCTGGCAGTGATTTAAACAGAGCAACTTTTACCGCAACTATTGATGAGATTGGTTTGGTTGACCCTGCTATTGAAAGTTTGACTGTTAATTCAGGTGGCACAGTTTCAATAACAAATCAATCTGTCTATAAGTTCAATCAAGAGGCATCAACAAGTGACTACTACGTTGAGCACATATCTGGACCAGTTTTAGACTTTGGTGGCCCAACTGATGTTTATGGTGGATCACATAATGCCATCATAAGACAGAATCAAGACCAGATTATTGAGTTGGAAACAACTACACTTACCAATGATGACTATAAAATCATTAAGTCAGACACTGGTGCGACAGTAACTCAAGATACATCTTTGGGAACAGACCTTGGTGGTACAACGGCAATGGATGTATACCCAGGTTACAATTATGGTGAGTTTGATCTCAATGGTGTAACGATTATTGCTGATGTAAGATACAGAGGTAATGGAGCAGGAATTTGGAATACTGTTGCAGCAGGATTATCCCCAGGTGATTATCTGCATGCTCAATACGTAGGACATTCTGGGAATGGAACTGCACAGGTTCTGCATATAGATACTGCAAGTCAAATCATCTACATGAAAGGTGGGATGGTTTCTTGGAGTCAACATAGCTATGTAGATAAGGCATTATACAAAAGAGAGATACTGCCTGTTGAATCAATTCCAATGACAACAAATGAGGCAGTCTATAATTTTTACAATGTTGGTGGAGACCGATACAAAGTTTCTCATGTATCAGGTGAAGTAATAGACTTTGGTGGGCCAACTGATCGTTACGATCAAGGTTTTGAGACCACCTTGAGAATTGAGGCAACACAGACAGTTAGACTGCATCAGCAAGTTAAAGATGATTATGACAATATTATTTCAACTTCACTTTACGCAGGTGCTGCTCAAACACTCAAACTTACCAATGTTGAACCTTACGTTGAGACTCCAAAGTCAAATGGTACACTGACGCATACACAGAATGCTGGAGGAAACTTTTATCACTTTGATAATATTTCGTCAGCAGGAATGAATATTGGTGACACGGCATACATTACAGGTTTTGCTGCTGGCAACAAGGTACTGGACTTCAAGGCACCTATCACAAGCAAAGGTAGTGTTGAAGTAAGATTGCCTGACATGGCATTTGTCCCAGGTATTCAATCTGGTACAATGGGATACTCCAATGTTGTTGTCAAATTATACGGCATCTCACCTGCTAATACTGGTACCAATGATCATCTGAATACTACCTTTAACTTTGGTGAGTATACCTTTACTCCAACTGGTTCAAACAATGAGTATGAAATACAATATATCTCAGGTACAGAATTAAACTTTGGTAATGAGAATGAAGTTTATGGATCAGCAACTGCTGAGACGACTTACCTTGATCCTTCAGTAACACCTCAAGGTGGATCAGGTACAGCATTTTATCTTTATAGTGACTATGGTCCCTTTACTGGAACAATCACTGATATTGATTCTGCTGGACCAATCATCACAATCAATGAAGACATAACGGGTGCTTTCTTAACAACAGATGTTTCTGTTGTCAGACAAGCAGTGACTCAAACCTTTTCAGGTGCAGTTTCGCATCCATTTTATTTCCGTTTGGAAAATGATTCCCCAGGTGCGGCATGGGATCCAATCTCATTTGAATATCCATACTGGGCGATGGATGGAACTGTTTTTGCTGAGGCACAACATGAGATTGAGAGCCAACTGCCTATTGATGTAACTACTTGGAACTTTTACAATCCTCTTTACGATCAGGAACGCCATCCATCTGATTACGATGGAACAAACTTTAGAGACTGGAGAGATAATCCAACTACTATCTATGAACCTTATAGGTACAGATATGATGAGGTTGTAGCCACTAGTGAGATCCCTTCCATCTTAGATTTTTACTTCATGTTGGAAAGTGATAACCAAGACCATACAGGTGAATTAAAGTTACTGTTTGAAGATGGTTCAATCTGGTTAAAAGAAAGTTACCATGATGACTGGGCAGCAGCAGTTGATTATACTGAGGCCAATGGCGCAGTTCATATGCATCGTGATTGGTTTGCCTTTACTGAACCAACAATCGTATATCACAATAAAGATTTTGTCTCAGCAAATGTCCCTGTCTTTATACGAGACATGGGAGACTTTAGGCCAATCCCTGCTCCAACTATTGACATGGCGCCAAGTGTTGCCATGGAGTTACAGGAGGAGATACGTGGACATGGCATACCTTTGGATCCAACTGACTTCCATATCCTACCACTAAACATACCTCAAGACTTTGGTAATTTCCAAGAGGAATATCACTTATTTGCTGACATGGAAATGTTTGTTGTTACAGACTTGGGTGATTTCAATATTGAGGAAGAACTTAAAGTACCAGTTCCACTGTCTTATAATGTTGAGTTGATTATTGGTGTTGGAATATCTGAGATGGCAATCAAGTTGCCTCTTGGTAAGCAGTGCGGTAGGTTGGTCGCTGAAGATGCAACAGGTTTCTTTGAGCCATTGTATGAAAACCTTATTAACACACCTGAGTCTCACAAATCAGACTACTATCCAAAACAACTTACAATAACTGAGATGACAATGATCCAGGAGACCATGGAAGCATTGTTGTATGAGGATGGTGGGCAGTTGATTGGTGAGACTATGACACATGATTATGTCTCAGCCACGAATCCAGTTCTTGATGGATATATAAAGAATCATTGGTTCTTCCTTGAGAATGTAGATCAGGTTGAGAGAGGTGATGCAACTGATCCACTGCAGATTGGTGGATACTTTCCGAAATCAGTTACAGCATCCCGTGGCCAAGGGGTTGGATTCTTGGAAATGGAAGATACTGAATGCGGACAAATACCCATTGAGTATCACAAAGAGTTATATTCATTTGGTTGGAATGGACAAGTTTTATTTTCAGCAGATATAATCCAACCTATTGAATACACAATGTATGCCAATGTCGAAGTCCAACATGTTCTAGAACCTGTTGAACTTGAGACCCTCTACAAATCAAACATGCCTCCGATGACGATGCATGTTGATTATGAGAATAGAGTAGAAGATTACACTTTTATTCCATATGGACTTCAGTCAGATAACTTTGGTTATCATTATATGAATGAAGACCTATCTGGCTATGCGATTATCTTTGAGGATGGAGGTTACATCCTTGATGAGAAGATTCCAGAAGCAGTACGTTCAATCAGATATGATTGGGAGTTAGTAGATCGACAGTTTGTTGAGTATGGACGTGGTAGTGACTTCTCAAGGAGCATGAGAGGTTGGGGCATGACCCGAGACATGGGTGACTATGAACTTGACCTTTTAGATCCTCCAAGAACAGGTTTACTTGCACCAACAATGTTGATGCCAGGAATCGATGGTGGACCTCAAGCACAATGGTGGTTCCTAACAGAAGATGGAGATCATTATCTGATGGGTGAGAATGGTGAGGATAGGTTGGTTGATGAGACCCCATGGTGGGCAGTACAACCACATACCCCACGCCATGTCGAAATCGAAATTATCGCTGCTTTGCCTGAGTTGAAGCCACCTCTAAGAGAGACACCTTTCGACAATGCAGTTTCAGTTGGACCAATTAATATTACGTCTGACTTCCCAGAATTTGAAATGGTTGATCCATTTTTCTTTGATGCCACAGTCACAATGTCACAGGAAACTGAACTTGACTTGGCTGAGTTTCAAGTTGCCACTATTTGGTATAACTACCCACAGTCACCAGCATACAGATCATACGATCATGACTCTGACCTCAGAGCAATTTTAAATGGTGTCTACCCTGAACCAGTAGGTGGCGAACTACCTGCTGACATTGGTATAGCATTTATCAAACCTCTTGAACGAACGGCATTAAGTTTTGAGTTCATTGTAGACTACGATACTGCGACAATTTATACTTACTATGAGCCAGAAATCTTCCGTGTGGATGAAGACCTGCAGGTACGTGCAGTTGATGATCCGATTGAAGTTGAGCATTACCTTTTTGCCCCAACTGTCATGGTCAAGGCAAACATGGAACTGCCAAGACATCTGGAACTTGAACTTGATATGGATAACTCTGCCCTTGATGTCTTGGGTATTGTATTACCAATACATGAAGAGCATGATCCAGTCGTGGTTGGTTCACTTATCGCAGGTTCTGAGTTCTTGGAGCCAGATTATCAACATGAACTTCTTATTGATGTTGCACCTTTCATTATTGGTCAAACTGGTCAAGCACCTGAACTACTTGGATTTGTTACACAGATTCCGACCATTGACCTTGATCTTTCCTTTGAGACACTGGATTTTGATACTGATATTGTTGCCACTGCTGATGTATTCCCATACTCAGCAATCGATAGAGGTCCAAACTCATATGGTTTGACTCCATATGATGCCATCTGGACTCCGATTGGCGATACTGCATTGGTACAAAGGAGAGTTGACGTTAATGGTTCCAGGATAAACACCTACGACAGTTACCCAGTTGCCAAGCAACAGGACAGTGACTTTGCCGCAGCAAACAACTCATGGTCAGTTACAGCGATGTTTAATATTGAAAATATGTCAGGACTGTTTGACGGACAAAACAGAGGCAACTCAAATTTGAGTAAATGGGATCCAATGTGGGTTTGGTCTCAGGCACGTGAGAACGAAGGTCCTGGATTTCGATTTGGTGTTAACAACCGATTCATGGTTTTTGCTTATGGTGAACCAGATGCATCGAATACTTTTATTACTCGACTACAAATTGCCCCTGAGGAGGGTACCTGGGCTAACAAATATAGAACACGTATAAATGAATGGTATTCGATCACAATAACTTATAATGGAAAACATTGTGGTGCTGGTATCAATGAGTTTAGAGAAGATGATCCTGATACTGATTGGATTGAAGGCACTGACGATGATCCTCAGAATAATCAGTTCCGTTTCTACCTCACCGAACTCGAAACAGGTATGACTACCGAACTAAACACCAGTGCACATCCATTGACAGTAAATGCTGTTACCACTGCTGTACCTGAAGGATTTACCGTTGGCGCATCTGGTCCTGAGACCTTACGTTCCAGTTCCAATACAGGTTCATTCTCCACGTTTTATGAGCATAACATGAAAGTTGGTTTGATCGCAACTCACAACAAGGCATTGTCAATAAGAGAGATTGAAGGTACTTTCCCTGAGCGACGTTCAGGTTTTGCCCTTGACCCTGTGGGTTGGAAATACACTGAAGATTCTTCATTTGTCTATGTAAATGACGCAGGCACTATTGAGATAGAGGGTGTAATGGATCCAACCTTAGCACGTGTAAATGCTAACACTACACAGATTTGGCACTTTGGTGCTGGAAGAAATGATGGATTTGTTCAGCAAGGACTTGCAGGTATCCACTCAAGCATACCTGACAACCAACTTGTAGATAACACCGTGATGAATCCTTATGGTTTATTTTTAAATGGTGACAATACCACTAACTTTACAGTGGGCACAACTTATGGCATACACAAGGATACACCTGACTTTGGTGATCAGTTTCACTTATACGCAGGTGATATTTCCACAATCGAAAGAGATTGGTCAGATCCTTTTATTGCCAACAACCAGAATATCTCTGCAGGAGGTGCTTATACCTTTGCAGGGAATACATCTTCAGTGAAAACTGAATATGACTTTGAGCATACTGGCATAACTGCTGATGTTACTAACTTAGTGCCTTATGAGTTCTTTCCATTGGAAATCTCACCTACCGCAAACTTAGGTATACTTGCGTATGGTGATCCTTTGATGGGAGGAAATTCTGCCCTAAATAATAGTAACTCACAGATAGTGTTGAGTATAGATTACGACTGGTCAACTGTTGAATCTGAGATCGATAGGAGAGTAAAAGATCACAGGACAGTTGATGCTACTTTAGATGGAATACCTCTAAATGTCCTAGTATATGAGTTTACTGCAAATGCCATCACCGCAGACCCTGATGGTAGTATAATCTCAGATGTGAGTGCCCCAGGAAGGGGATCCGCATCGACTATGGACCTTGCACATACACTAAACACCACGTCATTAGGTAGAAAAGAAACTGAGATTTCTTCTGCTATAATACAATATGGCTATAGCCGAATGTTCACTCAAGGTGATAATGTTCGGTTGCATGGTTTGATTGTAGAAGAACCCTTACAGTTTATACTAGCCGAAGAAGATGATACCCCATTGATTACTGAGATATATGAAGGGGAAGAAGGTTTGGCTACTGAACTTGACGTCTTTATAATTGCAGAGGGTACATACGACACGATGATACTTGATTCAGAACTAGGTGGGGAACCTTTCTTTTTACAAACTGAAACGGGAACCGACCTTGACCTTGAACTTTTCGAGGATTATGGAGATAGCATTATCGCAGGGTATGACACTTTGCATGACTTTGTGCTGACGGAACGGCATGATACGGTTCAAAGTGATGATTGGATTTTGACCCATGATGGTCATACAATCGTCTCTGAAGATCCGATTCGTGCTACAGATTCTGAGATTATTTTAGACAGTATTAGTAATCCTAGGACGATTGCAGATATTGCCTTTGATGACTTTGAGAGGTTTGATACACATGATGGTGTGTCGACCTTAGATTAAACCCTAAATAAAAAGCAACATTTGATGCTTATACTTTTTTAACTTACAGGAGAATAAAATGCCTGCTATCGTAACGAATAAGTTCCGTATTCACAACTCGGAACAATTTCTGGAAGCATTCTCGGAAGCATCGGGAACTAACCAGTACATATTCATCGGTAAGGTGTCTCCTTGGGAAGAACATCAATCAGGTGGTGCCTGTGTCAATATCGACTCTGCCCCACCCTCCCCAACGGACACCGTAGAATCTACGGAGTATGCCCATTGGGACGACATGATCCTCGCTAAGAGATGTCTCTCTGGCGATGTTTCCCATGTTATCAATCGATACAACTGGACCACTGGAACAGTTTACGATCAGTTTGATTCCCAGGATGCATCCTTATATTCAAAACCTTTCTTTGTCGTCACTGAAGATTTTAACGTCTACAAGTGTATGTACAATGCTCACGGAGCACAATCCTCTGTAATGCCTTCTAGTATTAACACTACGGCAGGTGTTTCAGAAACTACAGCAGATGGTTATAAGTGGAAATACCTCTATACCATTACTGCTGCTGATGCTCTCAAGTTTATCACTACCTCTTTCGTACCAGTGCGCAGAGTAAGAACAGACGACTTTACCGTTCTTGGTTCTGCTTCAGGTGAGTTGGCTGATGACGGAACTAACCAGTGGGAAATCGAGAACAATTCTATTGACGGAGCAATCGATATAGTATTGCGTAACGCCAGTGGTAATGGTGCTGGATATCTCTTCTCAGATGCTGAGGTAAATTCCTCAACCTTGGGTGGAGCAACTCCTGACCTTACTCTTGATTTTACCAACTATGGTGGAGCCAATCCTACCCAGGATATCTTCACTGAAGGTTCCATGTATGTGTCGTCTTCAACCACTGCACAAGGTTTGCTAGCTAAAGTTGCTGCTCACAATGGTACCACTTTTACTCTGGAAGCAAATACAGGTAACTTTGGCTCCCAGACTGGTGATGCTGCTTATACTTTCGATACCACTGCTGCTCTACAGGCAGGTGATATCGTTAAGTTGGGTCCATCTGTTACCATTAATGGTGACGGAACTGGTGCCTTGGCTTATGCCGTTGGTTCAAACACCGACAGTATCACTGACATCGTTATCGCAGAGGTTGGGTCTGGCTACCACGTAGGTAACCTTACAATCACTCAAAACTCTTCGCAAACACCTACCACTGCAGCAGACTTTCGTCCTGTGTTGAGTCCAGTAGGTGGCCATGGTTACAACATGGTTGAGGAACTGTTTGGATACAACATTATGTTGAATGTACGTTTGGAAGGTTCAGAATCCAACACATTCACCGTATCTAACGATTTCCGTAAGATTGGTTTGATTCGTGATCCGATTCAAAATGCCGATGCCAATGCGTTGTTTACTTCAACTTTGGCTGACCAGTGCGTTAAGATTAAGATCGGTGCACAGATCGCAAGTTCAACTGATTACTATGTACCTGACCAAGAAGTTATTGGTTCATTGTCTGGTGCTAAGGCATTCGTAGTTGATTACAACAACACTGCTGATGCCAATACAGCAGGTACTCTTGGATCTGGTTCTGATCCACAAATATATCCGATGCTGAGGGTAACTGAGATTACTCGTGGTGCTAATGGCACTTTAGGTTGGGATGGTGTTTCCGGTTCTTTCCAAGTTGGCGAGAGAATTATGCGTATCACTGATACCGATCCTACTGGTGTAGCAACCGACCCAGTAACCGCAGCTAACGATGCGACTTCATCCAACGTGGTCATGGATCCACCTGACATGTTGAAGTATCGTGGGGATATTCTTTATGTTGAAAATCGCTCGCCTGTTTCAAGGGCAAGTGACCAGGTTGAAGATATCAAACTTATCGTTCAGTTCTAATCCATTGGGGCAGGTAACTGCCCCAGAATTAAGAGAAGTTACGGAATGCCAGTACAAGATTCACTTACATTTACATCTGCACCATATTATGATGATTTTAATGAGAAGAATGATTTTTATAGAGTTCTTTTTAGACCATCATATGCGGTACAGGCAAGAGAGTTAACTCAAAGTCAAACCATTTTACAGGATCAAATCACGAAACTGGCGAATACAACTTATGCCGATGGTGACCTGCTTTCAGGGGGTGGTGTTATAATTGACACGACCTTAGCATCAGTTAAGTTGGAGAACCAGTTTGATTCAATTGACCTTGAGGTAATTCAGTTCCAACATCAAGTAATAGAAGGTGCGTCGGATACAACTGGCACAGCACGGGCATACGTAGTAGGAGTTGTCCCTAGGGACGCAGATGACTACAACACTCTTATAGTTCGTTATTTGAACGATCACAAGTTTGGTGATGGTATTACGGTATCGACCGATGATGACTCGGTTCAGGCGACTACAGTTTCTGCAACAGGTCCATCTAAGATTCCAAATGCTTCAAATGTTGCGTCAATGGTTTCAGTTCAGGAATCCGTCATTTATATGTCTGGGTTCCTGAACTACGTACCAGAGCAATATTTGATACTTGAAAAATATTCATCGGAACCCTCATATTCAGTGGGTTTCTTTATTGATGAGATTATCGTCGATGAAAACGATGCTAATGCCAGTCCTGTACTGACGGGCACTGACATCGGCGAAACTCTTTTAGACCCTGCCAATGGTGCATACAACTACAATGCTCCAGGGGCAACAAGGTACCGACAAAAGTTGGTATTAGCAAAACGTGAGTATAACTCAGATAATGTATTTTTTGCTGAAGCCAATACCAAGTACCTTGAGTTATTCAGAATTGCAAATGGAGCAGTTAGTTCTTCTTTCAACTCAATCGACCCTGAGGATATTTTTAGGGATGATAGGGAAGAGTTTAGAGGGCAGATTAAACCTTTAACTTTATCCATAACAGAGAACAACGGAGTTGATGGTACAACTAACTCCTCGCAAGTTGCCGTTATCACAGGCAACAATACATTTTTTGATAAAGACTTTGCAGTTGGTGACATAGTTTATCTTAGTAACAAACAATACTACGGCAATGGCGTAGTAAGCACCAACGGGTCAGGTTTCGTGACAGGTAATGGTACTTCCTTCCAAACTGACTTTGTAGCAGATCAAAAAATATTTATCAATCATAAAAAATATGACATCGTCTCAGTCTCAAATGATACTTCACTCTATGTAGCAGGTCAAACTGAAAAATACATGACCAACCAACCTTACATTGTTGGTGCACTCTCACATGCTGAAGTTGTATCAATCGCATCCAATACACAAATGACATTGAATACTTTGGTTGGTGACGGGTCAGTACAGAATATAATAAACTCCAACACAGTTTCAGTCCACGTTGAGCCAGGGTTATTGCAATATGGTAATGCTATTGTTAATCACCAAAGGACAAAAACTGTTACTGTCAGAAAACCAAGAGACAAACAGTTTGTGGATGGAGTTACAGTTGGAAAAGAAGTCAAAAATTATTTCTTGGTTACAGGGGAAGAAGCACCAGGTGTCATTGATGTACAAAACATAGATCAGGTGATTTACTGCCATACTTGCCCAGTTCCAAATACTGCATCACAAACTCAGTTAAACTCCACTGTCATGGCGACTGCTAGGATTAGAGACTTTGTCCCAATCAATGTTAAAAATGTTGACCAAGGGTACAATGAATATGCAGTATCACTTTGGAATGTTAAACCAAGAACACTGGCAAATACTTTAGGTTATATTGCCAACAATAGTTTCCTTACGCTCAATGGGCCAACCGCAGCACTTGAGGATGCCTACAATGGTGTCACAATCGAGTTCACAAGTGGTAAGTTAAAAGGTCACCGAGCAAAAATCTTAAAATATTATCAGAACACGTCTTGTGATGTAGAGGAGTTACCCAATACACCTCTTGCAGATGATGGATATAGATTTATCTATCAGACAAAAGACGTAAAAGCAATATGCGTCCACAATGGTCTTGCTGTACCTACCAAATTCAGAGTTTCGGCAAACAATGGAGTGGACTCCTCAGGTGGATCCTATCTATTTTCCCAGAGTCAGGATTCCACGTTCTTGTATGAACTTCCTTACGAGGTTTCGACCTTAAAGGATGCCACAGGATCAACGAAGACTAGTTACAGAAGTCGTCGCATGAGGGAAGTCAATGTAACTGCTGCAGGTGGACAAGCAGCGAGTTTTACATTAGATTCAGGGACTGGGTTCACATTCACAGAATTTGATACCCAGACAGCAGCAGGACTGGACGCATCGCTCGCAAGAGAACTTTTTCAGGTATTTGTTACCACATCGCCTGATACAGCACAAACACCAACAGGTAACTCACTTACAATTTCATCCAATGTGGATATCGTTACCCTATCAGGTGGTGGTGCATCAGGAACAAAAGCACAACTTGCAACCTTCTTTGTTGGTGATGCTGGAGCATTGGCTTCAGGTGGTACCATTGCAGTCGTTTACACTGTTGAGACTGACAACCTTGGACCCAAATCAAAAACACTGATTGAAGGTGAAACCATTACTGTCATTGATCCAAATACACAACTTGGTGGTATTGATTCAGTTCAGACTATTGACGTCTCTCGAATCAAAGCAGTTATTGATACACAAGTTGATGCATCAGGCACGGTGTTAAGTTTAAGTGCTGCAGATCTTGAAGCAGCAGCACAGGGGTCGTCACTGACTGGAGCGAATACTATTTACGTTACAGAAAATTACGAGATACACACAGGACAAGAGGACAACTACTACGGTCATGGTGGAGTAAGATTGGTTGGGCCACCACCCACGGGTCAAATCGGAATCGTGTTTGACTATTGGGCACACGGTGATTTGAATGGTGGAGACTTTTTCTCAATCGACTCATATCCAACTACAATGAAAAAGGAAGAAATACCTTCCTACACGACCTCAGCAGGCAAGGTAATCAACCTTGGAAATGCGATTGACTTTAGACCAACAGTACAAAATTTGGGCATTGACTCAGGTGTACAAAATACAAGTTCAGTTGCTGATAACAATATTGATAACTATGGTGAGATTTGGACCAATGAAGTAAAAAGGTTCCCAACTGCTGATGGCGGTATCTCAATGAGTCTTGGGTACTATACTAACAGAACAGACACGGTCGTTGTTGATACGGAAAAAGATATTGAGTTACTTACAGGCATTGCATCATCCTCACCAAGTGCTCCAAATCTAAGAAAAGAACATTTGGAACTTGTTGATATTATGTGTGCCCCATACGTATATGATGTCTTGGATGTTAGACTTAAACCTGAGTTTGCAGAGTTCAATGAATTTTATGACATGACTGTAAACTTTGCTGAGTCAAACAACAAAGGGTTGCCAGAAATACTTGGTAGACCTCAACCAGTTGTTTTCCAAGCATTTGATAACTTTGAAGGACACTCTAAAGCAGATATACAGAATCCTGATTATGCCGCAGCGATTGATCCATATGAAAATATTCTGAGACCAGCAATCATCACAACCAACTGGGATATGAACTATTCACCGATTGGTTCTAAGAATGTTGATAGTTATAGTTCACTAGTGACTGCTGAAGCCATCACTTCAAATACTGCATATACACAACCTTTTTACACGGCCAAGATACCAATCAACCCTTTTGGTCGCAGTCAGTTTAGAGGCACTATGCAGATTTCACCTCAGTATGCCAACTGGTTTGATACTGATATTTCCCCAATCATTAATATTAATATGATTGGTGAGAATGATGGTTTCTTTAAGTCATCAGTTCCATATAAGAATATTTTTACAAATATGCATGAGAACTATTGGTATGGAGTTCATTCAAAAAGAGATATATTTGGTAAGAAGTCCTCACGACAATATCAGAACTTTGGGGCACAGATTAATCAAGTGCTCCCACCAATGCAGTTTAGAGAGCAGTTGACGCCAAACCTGTCAAGGGACTTGTCGGTGGCACCATACTTAAATGCAGATACAATATATTTTAGTGCAAAGGGAATGAAAGGTTTCGCCAATCTGTACATGTACTTTGATAATGAAAGGGTTGATACAAGGTTTGTACAGTTCACCAAAAAGATTACATTTGAAGATGCAGAAATTTCATCAGGTGCATATCAGGTAGGTGAGACAGTCAGACAAACTGTTGGACTTGAGACTGCACTGGGACAGATTGTCTTGGTGATGAAGCCAACACCTGAACGAACTCAAATACATATCATACAAACAAGTGCACAGGACTTTAGTACAGCATCAGTTGATACAGTTGATGGTGTTACCTCAAATGCAAGAGGAAATATATTTACGATTGAGGAAGCACCAACTACACTTTTTGCTGATCAATATGGCATGGTATCAGGTGCGTTTACGATACCAGCAGGTAGGTTTACTGCGACAGACAAACTTCTCAGAATCACTGATGCAGATGATAATGATCCAAATGCAAATGAATCAACTTTTTCTGAGTCAATATACTACGGCAAACCTGTTGCGCCATCTGATAAGACTACAAGACAAACCATAGCCAGAAGATCTGACAACGATGATCCAACTGTCTATTACACTGAATATGATCGTTCCAAAAAATCAACGAACTTTTTGCGTGAGTTTGGACAAGAAATTTATGTTGACCCATCTGCATTTCCAAAAGGATTATTCTTAACAGGTGGTTTGGTTTATGTTGCAAACAATGACTCCGAGGCCAACACGGGTGCTCCATTAAAGATTGGAATCAAACCGATTGTTGATGGTTTCCCAAGTCCTTCAGAGATATTACCATTCTCAGAGGTCATTATTCAGGCAACTGAGGTTAATGCAACCGCAACCCCCGATACAGAAAATGCTGAAACTCAAACTTCATGGTTATTCTCAAACCCAGTATTCCTGTCACCAGGAAAGTCATATGTGTTGACCTTTGATACAGATAATCCAGAGTATCAACTGCACATGGCAAGGGTTGGTGAGTCACTGACAAATGAAGACCATAGGGTGCCAAGATTTAAATACTTCCCAGGATTGTGGAGAACAAACAACCATGGGGTTTGGAAGAGAGACGACAAGACAATGCTTTGCTTAGATTTACATAGAGCAAAGTTTTACAACACACAAAACTCTGCTGCTTTCTTCAACATCAAAGAGTTCCCATCCTCTAACGTGGCGTATGATTCATTCTACTTGAGAGCACCACACATGTCCTTTGGCAATGTGGCGCAACCTGAGTTTACATACAAGTCCACGACAGTCTCAGGTTCTGATCTGGAGTTTAAATCATTTAAGCCAAATCAGAATTATGACTTTTCAATATTTGGAAGAGTGGGACAACAAAGAGTTATGACTGATGATGCAAATACTATGACAATCAATGTCAGTATGTATACGGATGATGAATACGTATCACCAGTTTTAGATAAAGATCAGATGCAACTGATCACGGTCGAAAATATAATAAATAACCTTGAACTTACCAATGATGCTTTTATCATCGAGGAGCCAGGGTTTGGATATGATTATGATACGACTGCTACAGGAAATACAAATGCGACTATAACAATCTCAGGTGGTGCGATATATGCAAATGGTACTGAGCAAGGGCAAGCATCTTTGATAATGGGTCCAGGTGGACGTATTGTTGATATTGTTCTAAGTGATCCAGGATCATTGTATACAGGAAATGTTGCAGTAACGATTACGAATAAAACTGGTGCAACACCTCCAACTACTGATGCAATCATAAGAGTCAAAAGTGAAACTGACCCATACCTTGGTAATGCTGGATCAAGATACATCTCAAAGGTTTATGATGTTGGTACCACTGCAAAAGGAATCAAGGTTCTTGCAGAGGGTGTAAGACCAGGTGGAACAGATATTTTAGTTTACTTTAGAGCAACATCAGGTTTCTCATCGAGGAAACTCCAAGATGAATTTTACCAGATGTTACCAGGAACACAAAATAGCAATGTGTTTGGTGATGGTATGACGGTCTTTGGATGGCAGACAGCAGATGACTTTTTACTGAGAGACGAATATCAAATCGTATATGATACATTCTCAAGTTTTCAAATTAAGGTTGTCTTTATATCATCTGATTCATCGACAGTTCCTTATCTCAAAAACATGAGAATTTTTGCTTACTCATAAGGTGTAAATGGCCAATACAGACAACAGCAATAATAGCATAGCAAATACTTTAGATCCGATTGTAGAAATATCTCAAGCAGATACTCTTGATTTCTTTAGGTTACAATTCAATACCTTAGCAAATCTTGTAAACATCTCAATCACGGATCAGGATGTTGCTAACCTCGATCATAGGCTAGCAGGTGGAAACCTTTTCTTTGGGAATACTTTCGTAATGAGAGGACCAAGTGGTTCGTTTGCTGCTGGTGACATTACTTGTAACAATATTATAATGACAGGTGATATCACAGGTACCATTAATTATATTGCTGATGACGACAACTCAACAATGATTAAGTTGGATGGCGCAGATCCACTGATTGATGATGAAACAATAAAATTTTATGCAGGTGGTATTGCAAATGGTGAAGTCGCTACGATGAATAGTGAGGTCACTATTATCAATACCAAACTGGATCTATCAGGCGATGCTAATACAGCAGGTACACTTTATGTTAATGGACCAGCAGATATTAGAGGCAACACAACCTTTTTTGGGCCAGTGTCACTGCCTCAAATCGCAGAATCAAATACAGCAGGTCTTGAAGGACAAATAAGACTCAATACTGATACTGATGTAGTACAAGTTTACGACACCGCAAATGGATGGGCCAATGTGGCAGGTGATCTTGGGAACCTGGCCAGTGTAGATTTATCTACGGCACCTCAGAATCAAGAGGTTCTCACTTGGGATGGGAGCAAATGGATTGCTCAAGTTGTTACACCTGTCGGCACTTCAGGTATTGGAGACCTAGCAGACATTGATCTCGCTACCACTGCACCTCAATCTGGTGATAGGTTAAGGTATGATGGTACAATGTTTGTTCCTTCTCAGATACAATTTGATGAGATAGTTGATGTCGATTTATTCTCACTCGCACCCACGGATGGGCAGGTGTTACACTTTGTTGCGGCAAACAATACTTGGGTACCAAATACCGTAGCAAATACATCGCTAAAAGAGTTAAACCTATCAGGCAATACAGTAACTGCCAAACGTAATGATGATTCGGTTATAACAATGGACATGTCTCCATTGTTCCAGACCATTACACAGTTTGCTGATGTACATACATCTGGATTAACGAATGCATCTATTCTTATTTACGATAGTGACTTAGCAAAATGGGTTGCAGGGCAAGAGACAGCAGCAGCAAATACTTCGACTGCATCAGGTGCTCTTGGATCACCAACCTCTGCAAAGGCCAATACAGTCACTTATTACAGAGCAGATGGTACATTCTACGATGTAAACTTAACAAACTTATTAACAGGGATTGATAAACTCGGTAATGTCGACTCGACGGGAGTTACCCACCACCAGGTCCTACAATGGGAATCCGCAGAAAGTATGTGGAAGCCAGGAGATGTAGTAGCGACGAATGTTGATTTGTCAACAAATATGCTTACCGAGTTGTCAGACGTTGACTTACCTGCCGTAAGTGCTCTGACAGACAAATATGTATTAAAGTGGGATGCCACAGCAACCAAATGGACAGCACAAGAAGATTTAAATGACCCTTCACTGCATGGCATTGGAATAATGGCGGATGTAGATACATCCAACACGGCATCACCTACACAAGATTTATACCTTAGATGGAACCCAACCAACTCAAGTTGGTATGCAGATCAATGGTCTGCGAATGATGTGCCTGAGTTGAGACATCTACCGGATGTTAATATTGGATATCCTTATGTAGATCATCCCAACCATGGGCAGGTTCTAAAATGGAACTCAATCAACTTGGCATGGGAGCCAGCAGATGATGCTCTAACTGAGATCGGAACTTTTGGGTTGGATCGCCTTGCTGATGTTGATATCATTACAACTGCGCCAACTGATGGACAGATACTAAAGTTTGAGTCAGCAACAGGAAACTTTATTCCATCAGATGATACCTCATACCTTGCTATCCTTGACACAGTTCTCTTGGATGCAATGAATGATGTAGACACAGTAACAAATGGTAAAGATGTTGGTGATGTACTTAGATGGGATGGCACATTGTGGCAAGCACATACAATGCCACTTGCTCCCAATACAGTCAATGATATACCAGATGTATCAAGCACAGCACCAACTGCAGGACAAATATTAAAGTATGATGGAACTGAATGGCAAATGGCTGATGAGTATGAATATACTCTTGACCTCACGTCATCAAGTATTTTTGAGTTATCTGATGTAACCATGGGGTCAACTCCTCAGGTCAACTCCCAACTTATTTGGGATGGGACAGCATGGGTGCCTCAGGCAGTTCCAGTTATACCTACAGAACTTGATGACCTTAGCAATGTTGCTTCAACTACTCCAACAACAGGGCAAGTCCTAAAATGGTCAGGCAGTGATTGGTATCCTGAAGATGAAGCAGGAGCAGGGTCAGTAACAGATTTAAACAATCACACAATCGATGAACTCAGTGATGTCCTAAATTATGGTAGTGCACAAGTAAATGATGTGCTAACTTGGAATGGGACTCAATGGGGTGCCGCAAGTGCAGCATCAACGATTGATACAAAAGCATTGCAAGATGTTGAAGAAAATTCAACTGCAGTTGATGAGCAAGTGCTTGCTTTCAATGATTCAACAAGCAAGTATGAACCTACGAACATTTCAAGTTTATTGAGAGCACCTGTCACAACTATCGCTTCCTCAACTGGAAGTGCTGGTGACAAAGCAGGAAATATAGCAATGGATGCAAATTACTTATACCTTTGCACCGCAGATTATGATGGATCAAGTGATATTTGGAAAAGAATAAGTTTCGCAGGGGCGATGGCTCTTGAATCAGGGGACAACAACTGGTAATAGGATAAAATGGCAGGATACACAAATCTAACAGATATTACACAGATAGAAACTACCAATACGTTCGATGATTGGAGAGTATTAACAAACCAAACCATCGCAAGGGTGAATAATGCCTCAGCAAGTAATACTAATGGGCATGCAGGATATGATGAAATAACAAATCGTATAGTGGTAAGAGATAACACTGCTAGTTTTTCTACCAATAATGTTACTGCTAATAACCTTACGGCAAATCAATCAAACTACTTTTTTGCCAATGGTGAGACCCTGCATGGTAATACGGTAATCACAAATAGTGGTTTTTATGTCAATGCTGATCCAGTAACAGACCCTTCAGGTCTGCGATCAGTAGTTATGAGAACAACTGATGCATTTTTGATGCCAGTTGGAAATACCCAAGAGGAGCCAGTCAATGGTGAAATGGGTATGATGAGATTTAACACTGATACTCTTCAGTTGATGTACTACAACCCATCGACTGCAAGTTTCTTGGGTATTGGTGGTGCTCAGATGTCCGACCGTGACCAGGATACGATTGTCAATGTTGAAGGTGCTCCAGGAACTGATGAAGACACAATCAACTTCTACGTTGGTAATACTGGTGACACATTTCCCGTAATGACATTAAATGCCGTACTCTCAAATACTTCTATTAATGCTACATTCCGTGATCACGTAAGATTTGAAAAAGACATTACCATCACAGGTAACCTTACTGTCCTTGGTCAACAATTATCGATTGACGCAACTACACTTGCTATTGAGGACAAACTGATCAACCTTGGTATGAACTATGGTCTAAGAAATGGTGTCAATGTATCTCAAAATGGCGCCAATCCTAAGTTTACAATGCCTGTTGATGGAACAACAAACATACAAATACCTCACTCATTGCAACTTGATGACCTTATTTGGGTTACCAATATCAATGATGTTCATAACTTACCTGAGGGTATATACAAAGTTGAATCAATCGATGGACTATTTGAGTTTACACTTGAAAATGTAGATGGGTCAGCGATTGGTGTTATTGTAGGTTCATCCTCACCTCAAGCATCTTGGTCTGGTCCACAATCAGATGATGCTGTATCAGGTGGTGGTTTTATTCTTCCAGGTAATACCGAGCATAGTTTAAAGTGGGATGACGGCAATCAATATTTCACAATGTCTGATGGTTTGTATATTGCAAACACAAACGCATTGGTACTACCAAATGGTAATACATCCCAACGTCCATCCCAAAGTCTCTCAACAGGAAATACTGAAACAGACGCAGTAGGTGACTACCTTGGCTCAATCCGATTCAACAATGAGTTGAACACTTTTGAAGGTTTGATTGAAGGACCAGGTGGCACAGGTTTTAAGACATGGGTTGACTTTAGAGGCATGATTGACAATGACAATGGTGCTGATACCTTTATCAATGTCTATGGATCAAACACAGTCCCAACTGCCTTAACTTCATCAGCAGGTCACACACTTGATGATATAGTTTTTGTCGCAAGTGGAACTGAGAGATTCTTTATTGACAAACTGGGATATGCAAAGTTTTCATCCAACAGTGGTTTGACCATACCTCGAGGTACGACAGCAGAACAACCACAGTTCCCTTCAACTGATGTTGGCACAGATGATGCAACAGGTGAGGGTATGGAACTTGGTATGATTCGTTTCAACACTGATGAGAATATCTATGAGGGTGTTATTGCTGATAGCACAAGCACTGATAGTTTACGTTGGGTTCCGATTGGCCATGGTGGTTATATGGATACCTTTGGAGGAAGTGCAAACAATACTTTCCTCTCAGTTGTTGGTAATGACGCAGATGGAACAGCAGTTGGACCAGCAGGCAATCATGTCGACATAAGTGGTGGTACTGATAATCATACGCATGATGACTTTATTGTTGTCACCAATGGTACAAAAAGACTTTTTATTGACTCAACTGGCTGGGCATCTTTTACTTCAAACTCTACTTTGGGACTGCCCCGTGGTACATCTGCACAACGACCAACGACTGTTGGAGCAGGACTTGATGCAGGTCATATAAGATTTAACACATCCATAAACTCCTATGAAGGAGTCCTGCTTGATGGCACAACTTGGGCAGGTTTGGGAGGAGTTGTTGACTCCGCAGATGGTGGGGATACCTTTTTAAACGTATACGGTAACCCAACAGACCCAACTGGCATTCTACCATCAGGGGGTCATACACTTAATGATATGATTTTTGTAACCAATAGTGTCAAACGTATGCATATTGACGCAAATGGTTACGTTCAAATCGTTGGTAACAATGCAACCGTAGTTATACCAAAGGGTACAACTGCTGAGAGACCTGCTGATGCCGATCATGGTAAAGAGGCAGGTGGTATAAGATTCAACACTGACCTGAATAGTTATGAAGGGGTTCTGGCAGACGGAACAACTTGGGCAGGTCTTGGAGGTGTTGTTGATGCTGCAGATGGTTCTGATACATTTATCTCAGTTTACGGTCATGCAACAAACCCAACTGCGATTACGGCAGATTCCGATCATACTCTGAATGATATAGTTTTCACAACTGACGGCACGCACCGCATGACAGTGGATCGCGCAGGTAACGTAGTAATATCATCTGATGGAACAACCTTTATTGGTGATTCTAAACTCCATGTCATTGGAGGTACACAAGGTTTACATGTTACTGCCAATGTCAAGTTTGATGACAGACTTACAACTGATGATCATGTTGAATTCAATTCGACTCTAAATACTGATGGAGCAGTTACGTTTGGATCAACTCTTGGAGTTACAGGGATTGCTACTTTCGCTGCTCATGTTGACATGGACTCCTCTATGACAGTTGATGGAACTGCGCAGATGTTGGGTACTACGAAAATTAAAGCAGATAACACTTCTGCTCAGTATAGAATGTTGAGATGTACTAATGCTGATGGTACGACTGAATGGGTCGATTTTGGAGTGTTTAACTCTGCAGGAACCAGAGTATTTTAAATGACCAGACCTTTAGTAAATCCCGTAAGTGAAACCGCAGGTGAACTTACTTCAGGGATGAATATCGGTGTCGGTGGACAATTTCAGTTACGTGAGATGTCTGACACTGAGATCAAAAACAAATTTGCCAGACTATTAATGGGATTTTGGGCCAGCCAGAATAATGGTAGAGGTGCTATCTCATTAAGGACTGATCATGCTGGCAATCGTGGAACTTGGATCATGCGATTCCGTAATGATGCAAGTGCATCCCACCCTGTTTCCACAACCAACTTTGCTCAATCCAATTATAGCCTAGATCAAGACGAGAATAACAAAACAACCAATCAGGCAGATGCTGTAAACTTACGTCCTGTTTGTAGAACAACTGGTGCGTCATTTCAAGAGATGACTGATACTCAGTTGGAGACTGACATTATACGTTGTTGCAAAGAGGAGTTTGTTAACAATCAATACCCACTAGGTGGTTATCATATGGGTACATCAAACCCAGATGGTGATACATGGGTTAGCAGAGGTTCATTCGTCAACAAGCATAGATATTATGGTGGCACTTCTTCTGAGACTATTCACCTAAGACAAAAAACAAATGTTGTTGGTGGTGGTACTTATTATGGTGAGTCAGGTAAAAAACCTATGAGAGCATTTGATGGTACTCCAAAGGGATTGATTGAGATGGATAATAATGCCATCAGAGCATGCTACCAAAACTATGGTAATGCTATGATGGGAGGACTTACAGGCACCAACTTTGGTGAGTACAGAGTCACGGCAGGCACTACTGCTCCCGCATCAGGTACATGGGTTGCTTGCGGTACCTGGACTGAGAAATTTGCTACAGTTTCTCAATATACATATTCGCAAGGATATACTGGATACTATTCTCAAGGTTACACTGGATCATATACCAGAATATTTGGTGGATCAGTCCAAGGTGTTTACCAGCATACGTACTCAAGTGGATATACGGGTTTATATTCAAATCACTACAATGGTTTGACAGTCAACCCAAATGGTGGCAATAATGGTGCGCATAGGCAAGCACCTAATAATGATTATGAAACACAGGCGTATACATTTTGGAAAAGAATAGGATAACCTACCCCAAAGATCACCCTGCATATAAAAAGATAGATGAGGTGATGTATCAACATTGGAAGATGCATAGATCTGTTATGCGTCCCAATGATCAATTCATTCAAGATATTCTAAATACCTTGAACACTCCAACCAAATAAATTATGACAGTTGATATTGAATTAGCACAATCAGAGAAAGGTTCTTCTTTCCCCAAGGGAACCATTGTTGAAGCCATATGGCAAGAGGGTAAAAATCATGTCAATATTATTTTCGAGCAAGAGGGTAGTACTGATAAGATAGGAATCGTTGCAGGCAAAGGCACTGAGCAGTGGGATGAGTTTTTTGGCATCCATACTGAAGAAGAGGTAGACAAGTGGACTGC
>Ga0098041_1000204_pt1 | contig 24267 bp, 41 predicted proteins | sample 8_EtaG_FD_77066 | JGI IMG/M metagenome (GOLD analysis project Ga0098041, IMG submission 77066) | Marine viral communities from the Subarctic Pacific Ocean - 8_ETSP_OMZ_AT15162 metaG | ecosystem: Environmental > Aquatic > Marine > Oceanic | place: Pacific Ocean | collected 2015-01-08
CCATAATTTTTTTTATTTTTTTCTTTGATATACTTTTGTTTTTCTCATCTCAGAACTTTCTCTTCCTGACTTAGAGTTGTGGCATTTTGTACAAAGACTCTGTAAGTTCTTTATATCTGTTGCAACTCCCATTCCATATTGAGATATAGGTTTAATGTGATCACATACGGTTGCAGGTGTTGGTCCGTTTCCATCTCTATCACATTGAATACATAACGGATTTTTCTTTCTAAAGTGTTTACTAATAGACCTCCATCTCCTTGAATTATAAAAGGATGAGTTGTCTACATCTCTCATGTGGCTTGGCTTTACTGGAACCCATGGCCTTTGTTTACTTTTAGGAAGAGTAGGCATATAATTTATTTAATAGTTGTTGTGGTGTATATATCTTTAATTCATTTGTGTAGTTCTTGTATATCTGAGTAAACTCTTTATCATCTTCATTGAAAGTCCAGAATGTTTTAACTCCATTGTTTATTTGTTTCTTTAATATGCTCTTAATGTTATTGTATTTCATTTATTAAAGTTTTATATTTAGTTAATAAGTTTATTTGTTCTAAGTTGTTATTGTGTTTCTTTGTAACTCTTATATATATAATCCAGAAGTATCTTTTGTATATAGCTGATGTTTTACCATCATTAAATATTATATATCTATGATCCTTTGGTAGGTTAGTTGAAGCCCATTGTATTGTAAATAGATTCATATGTTTATTCCCAACAGAAGTAAACCTTTATTCCTCTCACTTCTTTCATTAATATTCTTTTGCTCCATTCCTTTTCTTTTATATCCTTATTCCATTTAGGATTCTTACTATTAAGTTTTCTTTTCTTTGCCATTATTCACTTATTAAAAAATAATATTCAGTATCAACTTCTAATATGTATTGCATATTCTGATGATAACATAATAATTTAGTTCTTTGTTTACTCTCCCAAAGTTGGTGGCATCCAGTCCTTTCTCCAATAGATAAACATAAATATTGTATATTTTTTTTAGATGTTACTAAATCTTTTCTTCTACTTCTTGGTATTATATGAGAATGAGATAATGGAACATCAGACCTGCCACATCCGCAACAATAATGACCCCGCTCAGAAGCAATCTGATCATAAATAATAGATAACCTTCTCTTCTCTTTCTTTTGTTTATCGCTTATCTGTTTCATTTATCTATAATCAAAAAAATAAGCATCGATACAATTTAATATATCTGGTAAGCCCTTAGCAATAACAGCCTTATAACCTCTTTCATTCAATGCTTCTATCCATTCCTTTTGTTCCTTTGTAGCTCTTCCTTTTATTGTTTTAATTTCTAATGCTAATCCATGATAACCGTTCCTAGCTTCATACACAAATAAATCTGGAAACCCTTTAACATAACCTGTTTTGCGGGCACGATTCCTCTGAGATTGAAATGGTTGATATTGTCCTCCAAGAGATGCACAATATTTAACTTTAGGATATTGTAATTGAATATACTTAACAACCTCACTCTGTAATCTTTCTTCACTCATTAGGAAGATTTATGTTTAATGTATCATTTGCCCAATAAAAAACTTCCTGAGTTAATTTGCCGAACTCTTCCTTTGTTAATGTAGTTGTACTCTTTAATCCTTGATGAAGTTCTCCATCAATCATTTCTTCTTTTAATAAAAATTTATATTTCAAAATAGAATGTATTTCTTGTTTTTCGTTTCCAGTTTCTTCAGCTATTAGCTCAATCCATTTCCACCACAATCTGTTTTGAGCATTTGTTCTAATATCTTTTGCCTCTCTTACTTCAATAACAATTTTTATATCATCATCAAATTTAGCAACATCATTTAAGAATTTTGCCCGATCATCAAAAACAATCTTTCCTTTAATTATTTTTCCAAAAGCTTTCAATAGTCTGTATTATTATTTTAATTGTATAAACAAATATTAATATTGGGGTTAGCAATATAATAGTCATCATATGGTTTAATATTGATATAATTGATTTAAGATTTCTCATTTTACAAATTTATAAATTATTTTTAAATATGTTTCTTTTGTTTTAAAAGTTGTAAACATTAAATTGTTTATAGTAAACAAGCTTTACATAAATTAGAATCCTCAACCTTTTTATACTTACCGCAAGTACAGAAATAAGTTTCATAACACTCATCACAAACCCCTCCCTTCTCTTCAACCTCTTCCATTTGGCAATTCTTGCAGTAGTGTTCTACTTCATCCTTTTCATCTCTTGGATCATTATAAGATCCGAATAATTGTTTTATCATATTAAAATATTGTTAGTTGTTGTTGGTGTTGCTTCAATCTTTTTGAAGCTGCTTCAAAATACTCAGTATCTAATTCATATCCTTCTAAATCATAACCTAAGTTATGGCAAGCAATCGCAATTGAGCCACTTCCTAAGTGAGTATCTAAAATCTTATCTCCTTCTTTTGCGTATTTCATTAAAAGCCATTCATATAATTTTACTGGTTTTTGTGTTGGATGTATTGTTTTGCCTTCTTGTTGTAAAATAACTCTATTTTGTAAAAACACTCTTGTAGGTTTTTGGAAACTACTATAAGCTAATTCACAATCACTCATAGTTAATTCATATTGACCTTTATCCCATACAATCCATCCTTTAGTTCCTTTTGTCAAATGTTCTACAAAATAATTTGCTCCCCAGATAATCTGATTTTTGCTAACTCTTTGTAATTGTGTAAAATATTCTTTACTCGGTATTTCATTATCCCAATGTTTTTCTTTATGAAATTTCCTATCTGATTTCTTTCCTTTTTTATTTTCTTTTTGTCCACTTATACCTATCCCATAAGGAGGGTCTACTATTGCTAAGTCAAATTGATTGTCTTTCATTTCCTTTAATGCTTCCAAACAATCTTTATTGTAAAGATTAATCATAATAGTTTTTTAATAGTTAATAGTCCTGTTCCTTTCTTTGGCCTGTATGTTAATCTTTTATCTGGTCTATAAGTTACTTGGTTGTTCTTTTTCCATATATCTTCATCAATTAATTTCTTCTGAGCTCTGAGCCATATATAATAGGTTTGTACATTCACTACAAATCTTTCTCCTCTTATTCCAGATCTAAAAGCCTCCTCCACATCATTCCAACTCATGTTTCCAAAATCTCTCATCAAGTCCTCTGCAAGAGTAGAAGCAAGAATAAGAATATCTTTATCTGATTTAGTTTGTCCTAATTGAACTAAAGTGTTTGATATTAGTCCTATACATTTTTTAGTTAGTTCTTTCATAAAAATAATTGCATTTGAGATTGATGTTGATGTAATCTCTTTTTTGCCGCTTCAAAATATTCTTTGTCTAATTCATATCCTTCTAAATCAAATCCTAAATTATGACAAGCAATAGCAATACTTCCACTTCCTAAATGTGTATCTAAAATTTTATCGCCTTCTTTTGCATAATTGATTAATAACCATTCATAAAGTTTTATAGGTTTTTGTGTGGGATGAAATCTTTTACCTTGATTATGGCAAATATTTAATGGATATATTCTTAAATTTTGATTAAATGAAGTCCAAGCTGCCTCTCCATCAGCAAAAGTATTTCCATGTATTGTTTTGTCCCATATTAACCAGCATCTTGATGGATATAAAAATTCAGTCATGTAATTTCCACCCCATATAATTTGATTTTTACTTACTCTTTGCAATTCGTCAAAATATTCTTTTTTAGGTATTTCATTGTCCCAGTCTTTATTAACATATTTATTATATTGCCTTGTTCCTCCATGCATCTTTATTCCATAAGGAGGATCAACTATTGCCAATTCAAATTGATTATCTTTCATTTCCTTTAAAGCTAACATACAATCTTTATTATATAAGTTTATCATATTTCTTTTCTAATAAATTTAATGCTCCAACATAAGAATCTATTTGAGCATCTATTTTTGATGTTTTAGTTTTATTCCAGTTTTTATCATTCTTTGCCCATGTTTTTAATCTTCTTTCAGTGTTCCAAGTTTTCTGCATGGATTGTCTTGTTTTACCAGTTTTAGATTCTTCACTCCAATATCCAATAAAATCTTCTTTCATTTCTTTTGGATAATTTAACTCTTGAATTTCATCAATCCAATATATCTTATTTAAATTAGTATTTATTTTAGTATCAGTACTTATTTGTGTGCAGTTTTCCACATCTGGTTTTTTAAGTTGTGGCTTTTTGGTATGTGGACTCTCATAAACTATAAGTTCCCATTTAATCACTTTTCCTGTACTGTCTGTTATTCGGTTACGATCTACATACCCAAACTTGTTTAATTCCTTTAGAACGGTGTAAACGGTGTTCTTAGACTCTTTAATTATCTCAACTAATCCGTTTACTGTAAGATCCCATGAATCAGGCAGGGATAATATTAAACTCATTAATCCTTTTGCTTTTAAACTCAAATCTTTTCTTCTTAATATCTCATTTGATATTATAGAATAGTTCTTACTTTTCTGGATTCTTTTTATGTTCATTCAAAATCAGTTTGTTCTCCAGTTCCTCCAAACATAATTGTTTGTTTTTCAAGTGAGTTTAATACTTCAATTTGAGATGTTATTCTTTGTTGTAAACTTTTATTATTGTCCTCAAGTTCTTGAATGTTTTTTGCAACATAGTAGCCCTTTGAGTTTGAACACAATCCACCAACTAAATTATTTACTCTAATAAAGTGTATTATCTTTCTCAATCTAACTCCAATCAAATTCATTTTGTCGCAAATAATCTTGGAAGTTACTGCATTTTCTTTTCCAATTCTTTTTCCAATACCTTTGACAATTGAAGGAACTTTTTTAAGTTCTTCATCAGTCAGTTCATCCGTTAGTTTTTCAAATCCTTTTATCATAATTAAAATGGCATATCATGAGTTGGAGTATCTTGGAACTTCTTCTGATTCATTTTATTCTTATATTCATCAGTATTTTTAATCTGATCTTTAATCCATTTTGGCTGTAATTCTAACCATTCTTCATTAAAGTTATCTTCATAATTAAATATGAATGAATCATTAAATTGTTTAGGGCATTTAGTTCCTTTTGTTATTCCTGAGATACTTCCTATTTGAGCAAATTCGTTTCCACTCTTTGAAGTCTTATGGATAATAGATATATTACATTCTTTGCTAATTAAGTTTGTAATATCAAAATGAGCTAACTCTTTATTTGTAAAAGACTTTCCTCTCCATCCTTCCAAATCTCTTCTTAAATTAGATTTTTCATGTAATGATAAAGTATATTCTTTACTTATAACCATTGGCTTTTCTTCTCCTCCAAAATCTCTCATTTCATGTGGAAGTTCAAAGGTAACTCTAATTTTTTTAGTGTATTTTGTTTCTCCTTGCCATTCCCATTCAACTGTTCCAATATAGATCATTGAATAACATCTTGCAATGTGAGTTCCTGATGGAACTATTTCTCTTTTTGTTTCGGTGTTTCCTGTAGCTAAAATTCCTTTCATAGTTTTTATTTAAATAATATATTTAGTTTGCATCTCTTTGATGCTGTCTAATTGTTTCCATTCTTGATAATCTGCAAAAAATAAAAATGTTTTCCATTCCATTCCAACAGAATCATATTTCTCCATCTCAAATTCTAATTTATTTTTAAAATAGATGCTGGTCGCATGATGCATTCCCTTAATATGTTTTTTTATATGAACATGAGGAATGTTATGTTTTTTCCATAGGTAATAATTGTAAAACATCCTAGCATGAACTTTATTTTGTTTTCTACTCTTCATTTCAACTATATCCTCTTCCATTACTTCAAACATAGTCATTAAAGCAAATCTTGCTTGTTTTAGTTTTTCTTCCATTTTAATTGGTTGCATAATAAATAAAGGCAAGAGTCAAAATTGCCATTAAAGTTAAAGTTAAAAAAGCATAAAAGATTTCTGACTTGTTTAAAGTTCTAACCTCTTCTACATTGTAATTTTTAGATCCATTTACATTAACAAAATTTGCAGTTTCTTTTGAATTAAAGTAATGAATGAATCCTGTTTTCTTGTGAGTTATTTTATACATTTTTATTTAGTTTTAAAACGGGGTTTTTTACACCCCACGATTAATTTTTGTTTGTAATTCTTTTAGTTTCTTTCTTCCTTTAGCTACTTGTTTTGAAAGTCTGTAAAATTCTTTACTTCCTAGCTCTGTATTAACTAAATCTCTCATATTTAATTTTATACATGTTTTTAATATATTTTCTTCAGTAAATAAGTGGTTGTATTTTGTAGTTGTTTTCATTTTTTAGTTTTATTTGTTAAACTTGATACAAATATACGATAGTTTTTAACATCTACAAACTTTTTTAAAGTTTTTTTTAACCTAGCGAATCAAAGTTTTTTGGTTTTTTGTGTGTTTTAGTTACTAACATTTCGTTGATTTTTCGTTAGTTTTGAGGTAAACTATAAAAAAAGGAGCTGAACCCCTTTAAAATTCAACTCCCCTTTCAACTAAACACGGTACTATTTAACAAATATGCTACAATATTATATAATTATTTTGAATATTGTTTCTTTTTTATGAGTTTTTTGTGCACTTTTTGCATTATAAGCAAATAATTCTTCTTTTATATCATATCCATCCCATCCGTTTATTTCTTGTAAATCTATTCTTATATCATGTCTACCATCATCTGTAAAGCAATAAATATTCTGAGCGGCTGTTCCACTTAAATTCAATGCGTTTTCGCTGTACGCATTAGATCCTACTAATGAAGCACTTCTTGCAATGTTATCTCTAATCATTGTTTCATGGAGGTGCCCACAAATAATAAAATCAATTATAACTCCTTTTGCACTGTATTTAGATATTACTTTTGCAACTTGATTAGAGTCCATTCTTCCTAATTGATGGCCGTGTATTACCAACATATTTTTTCCGTTTATTTCAACTACTAACTCAAGAGCATCTCCTCTCAAGAAATTAATATCTGGAAGTAGTAACCTCAACATCTCAAATATACTGAAATCGTAGTTGTCCGATGCTACCATATCTACGAATCCCAGCTCAAAATTAACTCTTGATTCATTTCCAGTAACACAACAAACCTGAACTTCTGCTATTTCGTTAATATCCAATATAAAATGTTTTAATAGATGAACTCCTAAAAAGGTTGCTTTTGCTCTATTAGTTGCCATTGCAAGTTTCTCATCTAATCTTCTATCTGAGTTTATTAAATCTCCAGTTATTGCAATTAATACTTTATTTGCTTTGTGGAATTTAACATATTCCTTAACTTTATAAGCGTATTTTTGAAGTCGTTTTGAAGCAATATCAAAATCATATTTATTGGATTCTAACTCTACAAGTTCATTAAAATGAGTATCTGCAATTTGAACAACTATTGCAGCTTCAGTGTTATGTTTCTTTTTACTCAGTTTAGTCTTTAAACTCTCTCTCTTTAATAGTTTTATGATTTCAGTGTTATACTCTACAAGAGCGTTTTCTTGTCTTGAATCCTCTCTAAATGATTTCCTCTCAATTCTATTTAAATCCTGAAACTTTTGTTTTTGTTTTGCAAGTCTAATATTATATTCAACAATATCTTTATCTGCAATTAAATAATGTACTATGTTCTTAACTTGTTTTCTTAAATAGTCAATTGAAACATCCAGTTTGTATTTATCTATAAGGAAACTGGATATCTCAATATAATTTTGACCATTATCAAAAAGCTCTAATATCTCATCCTTATAATTTAGATATTTGCTTCTCATTTATCTACTTCTTTTTATTCATATCAGCTAATCCTTGACCTAATACCAGTGTTAGAAGAGCGTAAAATAAATTTGATGCTGTTAATTCATCAACTCCCAATTTTGTCATTATTACTGGAATAATTACAGATCCGATTGCATACCAGAATTTCTTAGAATTAAACATTCCTTTTAATATTAATGTTTGTAGCCAATTTTTCATTTTATTATTATTTTAAATTATTATTATAAACTATACGATAACCCGATTGAGAAACTTCCTTCTCTTTCTCCATTTTCATCCTCTTTTAAAGGAATCATATACATTGGAGAGGCTGATATTCCACTAAATAAATGGATGTACATTCCCCATCCAATATTCATGTTTTCCATCATATCTTCAGTTGGAGATTCTAAGCTTAAGAATCCTATTCCTAAATCTTTTCTTGCGAAAACATTATAGTCATCTCCATCTTTTGATACTCCAAACATTGTTTTATTATTTAACGCATATCCAATACCCATATTTTGAGTAAAGTTTGATATTTCCCAATTATCTCCATCAGCAGGAGAATTAACTTGAGAAACCACTGTAAATTGTGCCGAACTTATTAAAGTAGCACAACTTAGAACTATTGTAAAAAAAACTTTTTTCATTTTTATTATTTTTAATTGTTTGAGATAAAATTACAGTCTTATCTCTTGACTGTTTAATATATCCATAATCTTGGATTAGTTCTCTCTTCATCTATATCAATATGGCAAAAATTACCTTTTCCTTTTCCAGCTATTCCAACTCTAAATGGTAATCCTAATTCATGAACTAATTGTAAAGCATGGCCTACAAAAAGAGCTCTCTTTACACTATCTGAAATTGCAATATCAGCAGCCAATCCTTTTAAATGTGGAGATTGTCCTTTTTTTGCTGTTTTATAACCTCTATCAGTTAAGGATTGTTGATAGGCCTCCGTTCTAAATCCACTGGTTACTATAAATGGAAAATTACATCTTGATCTTAATTCATCAATAAAGTCCAAAAACAAAGGACTCATATTAATTCCCGTCCCCTCCTCATTAGGAAGTCCAGAATCAAACTCAGATATTTTAAAATATCTCATATTGTAAAATTATAAAAAAAATTATAATAAAACATTGATTGATTGAAAGTTATTAACTTTATGATGTTTACTTCTTGGATAATTTATAAAATTTATAGATAGTAAAGGTTATTGCTAAGGTTAGAGAAATAAAGGTTAATATGTTATTACATTCTGTTAACATAGTTGCTGAAGCTCCTCCGTTTGCCAATATAACTTGAGTTGTATCTTTCATTTTTGTTTAATTTTGTGTTAGTGTAACTTTTCCTCCATATACTCTGTTGGAAGTAGCCGTTACTTTTACTAATATTAATAAATAATTTGTTGATGTTGATTCAACTGGAGTATCCAATTCAATAGCCACTCCATTTGTTGTCCCCGATCCAATAGATGATCCAATACCATTTGCGTTTACATTACACTCATAAATTTCCACTACTTTTGAAGTGTTAGAACCAAAAACCGCTGCATGAGTTGCAGATGTTCCATAAGGAATGTTTACTGTTGCAACCATTTCTTGAGCAGAATCTCCAACCTGTAACCCTGAATTCGCTGAATCTTTAAACTCTAAAGCTTCATAAGCTCCATCTTCGTTAATCATAAAATCTCTTGGAAGTACTTTTACATAAGTTGGATCAACTCCTTTTATTTGATAAACCCCCTCATCATCTGTTATAGGCCCTAAAGAATTTGCAGTTACTGGCATTCCTCCAATTTTCCCCTCTGTTTTTCTTTGGTATTGAACAAACATATTATTTTCATCAATAGAAACATGAGCCCCTAAATCAAAAGCAAATGATAATGTTATAGCTTCAACAAAAAATGAAGTTGCATCAGCTGCAGCGTCCGCAAAAACAGTTAAAGAAGTTCCATTTATTATGATTTTATCTCCAGCTTTAATTGCAAAACTTAATCTTCTACAATTTATGGGTGTTGAAGTAGTTATTACATCGCCCTCATTATAATTTACTGTTAATTGACTAAGATAAAATTTATTCTCAGATATTTCTGGAGCTATAAAAGGAACAGATTGATTTGTAGTTATCATATTTTTTTAATTATCAATTAAGGAGTTATAACAGTAGTTGTTCCTGTTCCTGTTGTTACAGTTGTTGGAACTTCATAAAAGACCTCAACCCATTGGCCATCCCATTCATCATTTAGCAAATTAAATGAGCTTCTTAACATCATATAATTTTTCCCATCTGAATCTTCCATTCTTGCACATGGATTCATAAATTTTAACTTTGTACTACCTGAAAAAAATTTGTCATTTGAACTAAGAGCCGTTCTTCCATTAAATGTTAATATTGTTTTACTTTGATTATTTATAATTTCTTCTCCTATTAAAACTTGACTCTTTTTATTGTAAGTTAAAGCGCTCCAAACATAAGCACTACCACTCCAAGTATATATCCCCTTTGCCCACTTTCCAACAGGATTAACATATACCCAGTTTGATCCATTCCAAACTTGAAATGTTGAATTAGTTTCTGCTCCAGATCCATCTCCAAAATGTATGATTCCTACATTATATTCATAAGCATCATTTCCACTTTGTTCAACTTCTATTTCTTGTCCTGTAGTACCAAATGATATACCTCCTGTGTTTACAGGAACAAAAAGAGATTCAAAAAGAGAACCTCCCGTTGCAACTGGAATTATAGAATCTACATAATCAACTCCATAATATGTTGGAGCCTGCTCTGCTGCCATAGGAGATATACCATTAATAGTAGTTCCTGCATTTAATTGACTACTAGCTAAAATTCTTCCATGAGAATAATCAGAATCTCCTTGATTATAAGCTCTCATTCTATATGTTTTGGAAGCATCGTACTCTGTAAATGTATAAAATTGAAAATCCCATGCTCCAGAAAAAGAAGAATCAGTAGGGAATAAATTTCCAGTATTATTACATATACTATTGGTAGAACTATCAAAAATATTTATATTGTAATTACTACAATTAGCAGGTATATCAATATTTTCTCTAATATATTCTTGGTTATTAGATAAAGGAAATTGTCCTGTTCCTGTAGTTGTACTCATCCATTTTAATTTTGAAGTTGCAGCAGTTCCAGTAAATTTATAAAGCGTCATATTATCAGCATCTCCCCAAGCTGATGATGATGGTTTTGCTCTAATAGTCCATAAGGTTTGCATTCGTACATTTGCATTAGAAGTATTTTCAAAAGTTAGAAATATTCTACATACAAAACCAGCTAATTGATCCGCATCTGTTAGAGTCATAATATTGTATTCTGACCATGTAGATTGAGAAAATTGAGTAAATACATGAGAGGATAAATCAGTTGGCCATGTTGTTGGAGTTTGAATAGTGTTATGAGTTAAAAATAAAGGAAATCCATTAAAATAATTTCCTCCAGCTAACTCTGAAAAAGTTGTTTTTGTTTTCTTAATAGCAGGCAAGGATTCATAAGCAGTTGTAGCTAATTTCTGCAATCCTCCATTTGATGTTCCTGTTTCAATTACTTGTTTATAAAGAGAAAAATCTTCAGATCCAAAATAATTATCTTGACTATATGCTACCCCAGTATATAAAAATTTTCTTGTAGGAATATTGACAGGTGCTGTATAAGGAGCAGTTGATTGTTCATCTGTATTGTATTCTGAAATTTGTATAAAATGAAAAGTATTTTCCCAGAAGAAAAATCTCATATTAAAAGCTTTACAAATACTTTTTAATACAGAATATGTGTTTGGGGGCTTGTATTGGTTATTTTCAGAAACTGTATAAAAATCAGTTACATTTATTCTTGTTTGAGTAAGCGGGCAATATTGTAATTGAGGCCCAACATTCATATCTTCATTCCACCAATTAACAGCTGTTTGAATTTGGTAATTTTCAAGTCCAGCTCCAGGAACAGCTTCATCAATTGCTCTAACCATTCCAATATCATCTATGATTTCAGTTATCCAACTGCCTGTAGAACCAATTATAGTTCTATATCCATCCTGAGCAAAAGTGTCTGTTTTAGTATACGGGAAAGTTGGAGCTAATCCGCTAATGCTATTAGTTTCTCTTAGAAATGGAGTTTCTTTAAGACTTGCAATACCATCCACAAAAACTAAAGTTGATACATAAGGATAAGAAACATCTTCTCTGGCATCTAAATTAGGTATTAAATAACCACTCCATAATAAAGCTCCTGTAGTTCCTTTTCTTAATGTAATCCAGACATCTTTCTCAGCTTTTTCTGCCATTGTATTTATTTCTGCTTCTTGAGTTGCATCTTCAACCAAAACATCTAATGTAAGTTTAGAAGCTAATATTGGAGAGTTTTTGTCTTGACCTTCTGCTGATTCCCAATCTAATTTTAATCCATTTGTGGAAAGACTCCAATCAGAAGCTGAGCCTGTGTAAGCAGTCCAGATGTTAGCCGTATAATCTGTTCCTACAAAAGATTGTAAGGTAATTGTTTTTAATTTATAAAGGTTGTAAGATGTTCTTGCCATATTATGTTGTTCTTAATCTATCCAGTGCTGTGTTTCTATTTGACAAATATATATCATTTCCTTTTATTACTCCTTCTACAATTATGTTTTGATTTCCTCCTCCCATGTATTGCTTGAGTTTATCAAGAGGAGCTACTACTTCTGGATTAGAAGATGCGCCTGGATATTCTCCCATTAAACCAAGTGTAGGACCTGAAACTATTCCTCCTTGTGCAAATTCTGGAATTAAAGTATTAAAAGCGGTTCTTGCTAATCCAGCAGCAAGTCCAGCGACAATAGGAATTAAAAATGGATTTATTGTTCCAGCAGCCATTAAAGATTTTGTTACTGCAGCAGCTACACCTTGAGAAATTAAAGCTCCTATTACTTCCCTAACCATACCTTTAACATTATCAGCATATTCCTGAAATGAATCTGCTCCCTGCGCTAATTCATCTCCCATTCTCTCTACTACTGCCGCAAGTCCATCTTCCATTGATTTTATATCTGTTCCAACAAAAGCAGCTATTTCATCTCCTAACATACCTAAAGCCCCTCTATACTTATCCATTGGATCTGTATTAAACAAATTCTCTGGCATTTCTAAATGATCTAATCTATGTGAAAGTAAATGTATTTCTTCAAAAGTGTCATGAGTTGCTAATGAAAGAGATTCCATTTGTTTAACTTTCTTTTCGGGATCTCCATCTGGTACAGTTGTTTTTCTTACAAGCTTTTGCAATTTTGTAACTGCATCCATTTGATCTTCAACTGCTTGTAGTGCTTCTTTATAATATTCAAGAGATATATCATATCCTTCTTGGTCAAGAAGGTCGGATTTCATTTGTTCTCCCCAAAAAGTAAGATTGGCCCTTAGATCATTAAGTTTAATGTTTGCTTTTACAAGCTGTTTTTCTTCTTTTGTATTTGCATTCGCAAGTTTCTCTTTAAGCAGCAATCTTCTTTCTGAAAGCCATATTTCTTGAGCCGCTTTATCTTTTCTGAAAGAAGATAAAGAGCGCTCAACTCTTGCTGTTTCTTCCAACTCTGCCTGAAGTTTTTTCTGAGCATCTGTCAATTGGATTGTTGAATCTCTTGCATCATCATTTGAATAGACCAAGGCAGTGATCCCTGCTGCTAATAAACCTAATGCTGCTAACATTGCTCCAAATGGATTTGCTAACATAACAGCCCACAATGCAGTAAAAGCAGGAACAAGAGTAGACATAATAACACCTCCAATTGCAACAAATATAGGAATCAACGCACTTATTCCAGTAGCTACTTTACCTATAATTATTAGAACTGGTCCTATTGCAGCAACTATTAACCCCCATTTAACAACATTATCTTTTTGAGATTCTGTTAGTCCATCAAACTTTTTTATTAAAGTTTTAAGATAATCAACAAATTTGGTTACATAAGGCATCAATCTTTGTCCTAATTCTTCAGCTATATCTCCAAGTTGATTACCTATTTGAATTAAAGGACCTGCTCCAACTAAAGCAGCGGCTTTAGCTTGTCCTTCAAACTTTTCTGTTAATTGATTTACCGCTGTATCTAATCTTTCACTTGATCCAACAGCTCCAGTAATTTCTATTCCATATCTTGATAAAGCATTAGTTGAACTTCCCATTGACTTTGCTACAAGATCAGCAGCTGTAACTAAATCCATTCCTTTTGCAGTTGCAAAATCTTGAATTAATGGAATCAATTTTATAACTTCCTCTTCTGTTAACCCCATCATTGCTAACATAGATTGAGCAGCAATAGTAGCTTCATCTCCAAATAAAGTTGTTTTTTGAAGTTCTTTTGCTTGTTCAATTAATCTTTGTTGAATATCCTCCCTTCCCTTCAATGAGGTGAGAAGTTTTTGTTCGGCCTTTGCTTGTTCATCAAAAGCTTTAATAGATGCAGCTCCTAAAGCTAAAATTGGAAGAGTTAAATTTCTTGATAAATTTTGGCCAACCTGAGTCACATTTTTTCCAAACTTTTTTAGTTTCTTTTGAGCCTTTTTCATTGCTCTTTCAAATCCACTTAAATCAGCTCCAAATTTAAAATTTAAAAATCCTAATGCTTTACTTGCCATGTTCTATTCTTTTTTTATATAATTCTGCTTTATTTTTCAAATCTTCAAAATCTATTTTGTGTTCCTCTTTTTCCCAATCAAATTTAATTAAATCAGTTGGCTTGATACTTTTATTTTTAGGGAGTTGTATGTTTAACAATAAACAAGTGCTCCATCTTGTACGCTCCCAACTGCCTCTTTGCCTCATGTTTTCCAATTCATAAAACCCATCAACCTTGTTCCAGAACTCTCTTGGTAACATATCATAAAAATCATCAACATTCATTCCTAATTGCCCGAATGCTATCTGTTCCAGTTTTGGCCAAGTTAGCTCTACTTCTTGGCTCTCTTGGCCTTCGGCTTTTTTTCGTTTCCATCTCCCATTGCTCTTGCAAGTATCTCAAAAGCTTTTTCCATGCAATCCATGTTTCCATCAAACATATCAGTTATATCATCTAAGGAATAAGTAAATGGTTGTTTTGATGCTCTGTAACCATCTTCTATTCCACAATAAATTAAACTGAAAGCATCATTAAAAGTTAATTGTCCTGATGCTAATTTGTTCAAATCATTCATAGTTGCTCCAGTCATTAAACTGTATTTTCTAAGAGCGTTAAAACCAAAGCGTACTGCCAATTTGTGTTCTCCAATTTCTAAAATTTCATATTTCATTTTTCTAAGTTTTTTTGTCTTTTCTGATATTAAAAGAAACCAACCCCCGCACTCAGAAAAGAAAACGCAAGGGCTGGCTCTAAACTAATTACTATGAAGAAATTGTTTGAACTAAAGATCCAGATCCTTGAAAGGAAACTGAAAAAGTTGCAGTATCTTCATTTGGTGCACTAAGACTAGCTGAAGTCATCCATGCAGTTCCAACATATTTTGTGTCATTTGTAGCTCCTCCATTTGCTCCAAAAGTTAATTCAAAACTTGCTCTTGTGTGAATATAAGCGGTAAAAATATCACTTAATGTTTTGTTTGAAATTGCACTTCCAGAAGGATCTACCCATGCGTAAAGAGCATCACATGAAACATCCCAGTTTCTATAACCTTCCATTGCAGTTTCCCAACCTCCATCTTCTTTATTACTTGTAGAACGAGGACTGTGATTTATATTGAGAGTTGCATTTGTTGAATATGCAATTAAAGTTCCTCCAATATAAACGCCAAGATCCGTTCCGTTTAATTGTCCGTTTGCCATTTTTTTTTATTTTATAATATTAATATTTATTTTTGCTCTTCTTGAGCTTTTTTTGTTTTCTTAGTCTTGTTTTCTTTTTTCTTTTCTTCTGTACCATAACCATTATCATCTAACCATTTTGCATAAGTATCAGTTACATCCATTGTTTGACCAGGTTGCAAGGTTTTATGATCATTCACTATTAACGCTTTTTTTAATGTATATTTCATTTCTTTATTCGTTTGTATCAATCCATCCATTATCTGGATTATTGATTGTTTCTATTATTTCAGAATGAGAATATATTTTATCCCCACTTAAAAAATCTGGAACATCTCCAATAAATTTAATTATTGTTTTAGTTCCATCTAAATTATATCTTAATGTTGCTTCTGATGTTTCAATTACCTTTTTAAAATCAACTGAATCAACATAACTTTTTTCTATTATAACATACTTTTTTTCCATATCTTTATTCTGGAACATCAGCTTGAAAGTCTGTTGATGTCATGTTAGTCATTGTTCCATTATTATTTCCTGTTTCATCTGGTATTGTTGGATAAGTTGCAATGGAATCTCCTGTTATAGTTCCATCTCCCATTTTCCAGTAACCTTTTAAATTGTCTACAGGAACAGGATTAAATGGTAGTCCATTATTATATAAGGTTGAAACCTCTGTTGAAGTTAACTCTTTGTTAAAAACTACCACTTCATCTATATTTCCTTTAAAAAACAGTAATCCACTTCCATCTCTTCCAATTGATGAGCTTGTGAAACTTCCAGTAACTGTTCCACTGATTGCAGTTCCACCAACGAAAACACCATCAAAATATAATCTAATACTTCCTGTTGCATCCCAAGTTGAAGCTATGTGGTGCCATTCTCCATCTCCTGATGTAAAAGTTTTTGTAACACCGTATGCTGTACCTCCAGCTTTATAATTCGCTTTTATTTCTGTAGTCGCATAATTATAAAATATTCTAATGTTATTATCACTATCCACTGTGTAATTTACAAACTCCCCTCCACTTGTAACCGCATCCATTTTAAACCATAATGAATAACTTCCTGAAGTTTTAATTGAACTCATTCCAGTTACTGGTAATGAAACATAATCATCAACTCCATCAAAATGAGTTGAATAAATATTATTGAAAGAATTTATTATTCTAACATTAAAATTTAAAGATTTTCTATATATACCATCCGAACCGCTCATATCATCAAATACATCATCATATCCATCAAAATCAATTGCTTGGATGTTTACAGCGTTATAAACTCCATTAACTCTATCCAAAGCCGTTCTAATATAATTTGCAAGTTTTGAAGCTTCCGCATAAGTTTTACAATAAGCAGAAACCATTACGGTTGTTGTATCTAATAAAGCAACAGAATCCTTTTGTCCTTCTGGAGTATCAGTTGCAACATCATAAATAATAAAAGGAAATGGAGATGTTTGTTTCATTACATTTGGAGCAATCCTTGTTCCTACCATTGACTCAACTGCAATGTTATCATTTAAAATTTTATATATTGCTTTTCCTATATCCATTTTAATATCCTAACGCTCCATATTTTTTCATTCTTCTAACATCTGCTGCAACCGCTTTTACAAATATTTGTTCAGCAGCAGAAAATCCATCATTTAGAACTGTATTACTTGTTTGATCCCAAGCTCTTTTCATAAAAGGATTAGGTTTTGACATTGATCCATCTCTGTTTCTATGCCCGTATTCAACCCAAGCTCCATAATAACCACCCATATTTTTTTTATATTTTCCTTTAACTCTTGGACCAACATAAGCTCCATGAACATCTTTTTTTCTTGATGCTGATGTTCTGAAAAATATAAGGGATTCTTTTAATGTTCCTCTAGCAATTTTCAAATTTGAATCTGGAGGATAAACAACATCTCTATCAGCAATTGGAGCTTCCTTTATAGCAGCATCTAACAATGGAACAGTAACTTTTTTCCAAAACCTTCCCCATACTAAATCTTTATTAACTCTTTTTGGGAGTCCATCAAACATTTGTCTAATTTCTTTTAATCCTTGAGCTTCAACAGTTACTCCCATTAGTTATTATCTTTTAATTTTGTTTCTATTTCTAAAAACTGTTCTCTTCCATCTATTTCTTTAATCCCATGTATTATGTAAGTTTTGGAATCATATACTATTCTATCTGTTCCAGTTATATCAATTCCTAAATTTCTTACATAAAAAACAACATCCGTTCCTTGAACTTGTTCTTGAGATTCTTCTTTTCTTCTGCTTGATTTCCAATCTACATGAGCCCATAAAGTATATTTTAAAACAAATGTTTTTATTTGCTCTCCATATTTATCTGCTGTAGAAGTTTGAGTATTAACAACAATTCTTCTATCAAGTTGTCCTATGCTTAACATACTTGGATTTTATACTGATCTAATAAATATTGACTTGATAAAGGAAGTTCAGTTGCTGTTCGGCCAGTGATGACAGTTTGGCGGTTTTCGTACCAATTTCCTAAAGTTAAAAGCACTGCTTGTTTTATTCCATCTGGAACATCTGTTGAAGCCGTTCCATATCCAACAGTATATTTAACATGAACAGCGTTTATTCTATCTGCTAAATCTGGCAAAGTAGCATCAACTGCTAAACCAATTCTTGCAGGTTTTGAAACATCATCTAAAATATAATAATCTGGATTAAAAGTTTGTTCAACATTATTTGTATCATAATATTTAATATGAGTAATTTCAGAAACAGGACTTTTATAAAGTGTATAAACTTCTGACCAATTATCTGAATATTGTTCTACAACAGTATTTAAAAAGTATTGATTAGTATAAATTTGACAAGACTCAGTTGCCGCTTTAATTAAATTATCAATTAAAGTATCATCTGCAGTAGTATCAACTTTAAGAAAATCCTTAGCTTCAGCAGTTGTGAACAATGGAGTTGTTGATAAAGTAACTTCTTTTAGACTTCTATACATTTTAAATTAGTTTTAAAAAAAAAGGACTGGCTTCAAAACCAGCCCCTTTTTTAATTATTATAAAAACTTACCTACGCAGTTAATGTAGTATATTTAACAAAAGATGCTCCAGAAGCAACACCCCAGTCAAAATAGTTGTTCATTATCAATCTAACCGCACCAGTTCCAGCTGCAGAATAAGGATCTACAATTATGTTTGATGGTCCAAATTGAGCAAAATAAACTCTTCCAAAATCTCCGAACATTCCATCTCCAGAAGCACCAGCAGAAGAAGCAGGAGCAGAAGAGAAGTAACCTGGATAACCAGCTAATCTATCATCTACATATAAAGGATAAGTTGAAGAAACTTGAGCTTCTTTCTTGATAGCAGAATAAAGCTCCCAAGAGTTTACAAAAGATAAATTTCCATCTAATCCATGATCATCAGCAACTGTTTGGATAGCTTCTAACATATCAGAAGCAATTGATCCAGCTCCAAAAGTAGCTTCAGTAAATGTTAAAGTTCCAGTAGTTGTAACGATTGCTCCAGGAGCGTTTGTTACATTTGAAGATCCGAACATTGCAGCGTCAATTTGAGTTGCCATGTTTCTTCCCATATCTCTCATTACAGAAGCTTCAGCAGCAGGTCCATTTTGAGCTAATATAACATTAGACAAATCTGCATATCCTGTTAATCTGTTTGGAGATAAAGTTACTTTCCCAAAATCAGCTCCACCATCAGCAGAAGCACCATTCTCAGTGTTCCAAGCTACAGTTGAACCTCCAGCTATTGGAAGAACAGTATCAGCAGCAACAGTTCCTAAATCATTAATTCCTACTCTATTGTAAAGACCAGAAGCAGCTAAACTATCAACATAAGCACCAACAGCAGTTGGAGCAATTGCAGAAGTTCCTTGATCAATTGCAGCTCTTTCTTCTTTTAACATTGTTGGAATACCAATTCCTTGTAATCCTTTTCTTGCTTCAGTTTCAGCTTCTTGATGCATTTCTGCCTCAAGTCCAGTTAATTGTCCACCATTAGATATTTCTCTTACAGCTTTAAATAAACTCCATCCTCTTGTTGCTTTGTCAGTGTTTACTTTTTGAACTGGAGTACCAGCTAACTTTACATTATTTCTAATTTCAGTTTCTACTTTCTCAGCTCTTTCAATCTTTGCAGATAATTCATCCGCATTTTTAAGAAGTGAATCCATTTCATTATTCTCCTCTGAAGTTAAATCTCTTTCTTCTGCAGTAGCAGTTTCTTTGATTACTTCTAAAGAATCAATAATATCATTTCTCATTTCTTTCAATTCAATACTTGATTTCATTTTAAAAAATTTTTTATTATTATTATTTTGTTCGTTTTATTAATTCTATTTTTAGTTTCGCCAACGAACGAGCCACTAAATCGTTTTCCTCTTCTTTTATTTCTTGTTTTTCTTTATACATTGCTAAACCTCTTTGAGCTACTACTAAATCAGAATCAGCTTGAGAATAAGCTGCATAAACTACTGGAGAAACATCATATAGTCTATCAATAGAAGTTATTGTTCTAATATCATTTCCTTCATCATCAGTTGACCACTCATCTTCTGCAACAGTAAAAGCAAATGAAGATTGTGAAATATTTCCATTCTTCATATTAATTGCCAAGTCTTTTCCATAAGAAGTTTCTGGAATAGAAAATTCATATCTTAAACCTTTTTCATCAACAGACAAATCTAAAGTTCCAGTTGTACTTCTTGCAAGAATTAAATTCTGATCATGGTTAATTAATGCACGCACATCTGATTTTGCAATTGTTTCTTGACTAATAGCAGTTGGAGAAATGTATTCATAGAAATTTCCGAGATTTTCGGATCTACTATTAAATATACTTCCATATCCAACAACCACTTCTTGGCCATCTTCTTTTGTTTCAAATCTGTTTTCAATGTTAAATAATCTTTTTTCCATAATTGTGTTATTAAATTTTTTATCCCAAACTTTAATTTTTGTTTTTTCTTGATTCTCTTCTAAGTAATAATCTTCATTATCTTTTTCTGCTTCCTCTTGAGTTTCATATTTGCATTCTCCAGTTTCTCCCCATTTCCATAATCCGTTATTACATTCCTCAGCTGGCATCTTCCTCTTGTCCTATTTTGTTAATGGTAGTCATATTCATTTGAAGATAATTTTCATCTCCAGAATCAATCTTGTTTAAATCTTCTTTTTGTCTTACTTCATTAATTGACATCCAGCCGTTTGTAATTGCAGTTTTATAATAGTCTGCTCTGTCTTTTACATTTCCTCTAAGTAATCCGTTTACATTAAATTTAATATATTCTCTTCCAATAGCATTTCTTCTAAATAATTTTAAACTCATTTCTAATTCTATCTTTGATATATAAGGCATTAAAGAATAAGAAACAAATTCCTGAGATTGCATTTCTATATTATTAAAAGAACTTGCAGATAAATCTTTTAATAAATGTGGAGGTAATCCAAATATTCTTGCAACTTCCTGAATTGAGAATTGTCTTGATGCTAAAAATTGAGCTTGATCTGGAGTTACGGATATGCTTTTGTACTTTAATCCCTCTTCTAACACTGCCGTTTGGTTACTACCACTTAAAGTTCCATAATTTTTATTAAAGCTATTCCTTAATCTATCTATGGCCTGTTCCGATAATGCTCTATCTGATTCTAATATTCCACTTAATTTTCCACCGTTCTTAAAGAATGTGGAACTGTACTCTTGCACATCCATACCCCATCCAATTGCATTTTTACATTGTTCAATTGGAGAAAGTCCTGTTATTCCATCTGGTCCTGTTATCATTTTGAAATGAAGAATATTTTCTGAGTCATGAGTTTCCCCAGACTTCTCATCTGAATAATATAATTTATTATCTAATGTATAAGTGTTTACATCTCCATAATTTAATGGTAACAATTCAAGAACTCTTCCGTTTCTATTTCTTACAATTTGAACATAAGAATTTCCATCTGATAACATATCCATAATAATCTTTTCATAAAAAGTTATTTTGTTTTGATATGTATTAGGTTGATACTTAACTAAAAAAGAAAGATCAGAAACAACCTCAACATTATCTCCATTGTTTTCTCTTCTAAAAACTCCAACAGGTAAGGTTGAAATACTCTCTGAAAGTAATCTCATAGCAGCCCAAACAGCTGAAAAAGTTAAAGCAGTTTCTGGAGAAACTTGAGTTGATGGCCCAAAAGGTAAGCTGTAGTTTATGCTTCTTTGTTCTTTTTTCTGAGGTGTAGCAAAGATGTTTTGGATTGATTGCAGTATGCCCACTATATAATTTTTTGCAATTATACCTTTATTTTGTTCTTTTGTTGTGTAACATTGTTTCCTTTATTTTTCTATCTCTACAAACTCTAAAAGAATTATAATCAGAATATTTTCTTTTTCCAAATAATTCAATATGGTCTTTTTCTACTGCTTCATAAGCTCCTTTTAAAGTCTTATGTTCTTTGGCCTTATCCCAAAACTCTCTCACAAATCCATCTGCTGAATATATATATATCATAACATTAATAAACCTCTATCATCATAAATTGAATTGTAACCTCCTTCGGTCATATAACATCCAAGAGCCATAACTAAAGCTACTACACCATCTATCTTTTCTGTACTCTTTTTCTTTGATGGCTTAATATTTGCAGCACTGTCCTCTTCCATTACAGTGTTTGAAATCATCCATTTTAATACTGGATTATTATTATGAATAATTTCTTTTCCTAATATTAAAGATTCCAATTGTTTTGATGGAGCACTCATACTTACAAATCCTTGCCCAAATGGCTCCATTGGAACTCCTTCATTTTGTAAATCAATAACCATTTGTGAAGCGTTCCATCTATCATAACAAATAGATTGAATTAAATATTCTTTTCCTAAATCTAAAATCTTTTGTTTTATAAAATTATAATCAGTAACATCTCCATTAGTTGCAATACAATGGCCATCTCTTATCCAAGTTACATAATCTACTTTATCTCTTTCACTTCTTTTCTTTGCATTCTCTTCTGGAATAAAAAAGTATGGTACTATTATAAACTTTTCATCTTCTTTAAATAGTAAAACAAGGGCAGAAATATCTCTTGTTGATGCTAAGTCCAATCCAACATAACATTCTTTATTCTTTAATTTTTGTAAATCAACTTCTCCTTGACAAAGTTCCCATTCCTTTGCACCTATCCAAGCTGTTTGTGAATCAGTCCAGATGTTTAACATTAATCTCTTAAAAGTATTTTGATATGATGGAACATCAACAGCTCTTTGAGATTCTCTTCTCATATATTCTTTGCGTAAACTTATTCCATAGTTTGGATTTGCTTTTTTCCATACCTCTTCATCTGTTATATCATCATCAATATCAGCTTCATAAATTGCAGAATAGAAACTGGAATCTTCTATTAGTTTGTTTTGAACTTGCTTAGAATAATTATATACCTCATGGCAAATAGAATTTTTATCATAACCAGCAGTTGTTATACTAATAAAAAGAGGCTCAATTCTAGCACCCGTGGATGTTAAAAGAGTATCATATAAATCTCTATTTTTTGCAGTGTGTAATTCATCATAAATTATACAGTTAGCATTGAATCCGTGTTTTGTATTGGAGTCTGAAGATATAGCTTGAAAGAAATTTCCCTTACTTTCATTTGTAATTGAGTTTCTAAATACTTTTGCTCTTGATGATAATTCTTTATTATTTAATATCATTCCTTTTGCGATTTCAAATACCAGTCCACTTTGTGCACGATCACTAGCCGCACAGTAGATTTCACTTCCTCTCTCCTTATCCATAAAGAGCATTAGTAGTGCAACAGAACTTGCTAAGGTTGTCTTTCCGTTCTTTCTTGGAACTTGAATATAAGCTGTTCTATATTTCCTCAATCCATTCTCTTGTTTCCATCCAAATAAATCTCCAATTATTTTCTTTTGCCAATCTTCCAAAAACAAAGGAGTTCCGCTTAGTTCGCCTTTTGTATGACTACAAAAAGTTTCAATAAATCCGATAGCCTTTGAAGCGGCTTCTTTGTCAAAATAAAACTTAGTCAAAATAATTATTTATCTGAGTATTGTTAGTAGTAACTGGAGCAGCAATTGACGCTCTAGCAACTGGCGTGAGTCCGAACTGGGCAGCCAATTTAAGACTATTATTTAAAGCATCATTTTTCATTTTAACTAAAGGAGATGCTTGTCTTCTTAAAACGGTCCCCTCTGAAGATTGAAACTCATCTATTCTGTTTTCTTTTCTAAGTTTCATTTCACATTCTAAGTAAAGAGAAATCTCATTTGCATAAGCTTCTACAAGTTTAAGATCAACTGAGTATAACATTTCCAAATTAAAAAGTTGAGTTGTAACCTTTTTAAATTCTTTCTTTCCAATTTCAGATAACCATTCAGGAACTTCTGGTAATTGAGAAACTTGATCCACTACCATTTCATTTTCAATAGTCCGACTCTTCTCAAGAGTTCCCTGCATCTCCTTTATTTTTGTTGGTGTTTTCTTTCTTCCTTTACCCATTCTTATCATTTTCAGCTTTGAAACTTGTTCCAAAACCCTTATATTTAGTAGTATCTTTCATGTATTTTCCACATTTGCAAAGAGCCTCTTTTACAATAAATTTTTTATTTTTTAAAACTAAAGTTTGTTTTAAAATATTTTTTTCACACTTACAATTTTTACATCTAAACTTAGCCATTATTGGTTGGTTTTAGTTTGAACTTAAACTGATATGATAGTAAAGCTCCAATTTTACGAGTAACAACAGAAAAG
>Ga0098041_1000205_pt1 | contig 24239 bp, 29 predicted proteins | sample 8_EtaG_FD_77066 | JGI IMG/M metagenome (GOLD analysis project Ga0098041, IMG submission 77066) | Marine viral communities from the Subarctic Pacific Ocean - 8_ETSP_OMZ_AT15162 metaG | ecosystem: Environmental > Aquatic > Marine > Oceanic | place: Pacific Ocean | collected 2015-01-08
AGAAAAACAAAGAGGAACGTGAACGACTTGATGACATGAAGGCACTGTTTACTGCTAAACTTCAGGCATTTGAGATTCCTGAAGTCAAGGAGTCTAAAGACAGGGCACTTAGATCAAGGATTCGCAGGGCAAAAACTCCTGTTGAAGTTACTGCTGTATGCACAATTATAATGCTCAATGCCATGAATGAAAATGCGTGATGGGTTCCTACTTGTTGCCACTCACATAAAATCTTATCTGACCGCAGCACAGATGCTGTGTGAGTCAATCAAAGATTACCATCCCAAAGCAGATGTTGCGTTATACACGGAAGATCGTTGGTTGGAAGACCCTGCCAATGATGTCTTCAATCATGTGTATGGTGGCATGCCAAACAGTCAAAGGGCAAAACTCCTAGCATGTAGCATAAATGATGATTACGATAGGATATGCTATATTGATGCTGATTGCTTTTGTCAACACTATGACATACAGATAGTTCATGACATGCTCCAAGACAAAGACATAATTTTTACACCAATCAGAGAGTATAATGCAGCAAAAATTTGGTGGGAGAAAGAAGAAGTAACTCACCCTCATGGTGGTTGGTATGTTTATCAAAACAGTGAGAAGATGAAAAGGTTTATGCTTGATTGGTGGGAGAACTGGAACTATTGTAACAGGCAATGGAGATGGAAGTATAAACAGAGTGTATGTAGGGGTTGGGATCAGTTTCCTCTTGGCATCATGCTGGGAGTTGTTGCTGAAGGTGATCCATGGTACAAGCCAAACGTGAGATGGGGACTAACTGATAGCACAAGGTGGAACTATATTAATGGTCATAGGTTTGAGATGGAGGGTGTTGAGGATAAAGACATTGTGATACAAAGTTATAGTTCTATGAAATTTAAACTAAGGTGGGAAGATGAACACCCTGGAACCCAAGAGTCATTATGATACCAGATTGGATTGAAGAGCAGTTAAATGAGATAAAAGATTTGATATTACCAATCGCAGATACGCCAACTTTGATTGGACCTGAAGATTGGGATATATCATCTGCATACTGGCCAGCACTTGATGAGATCAATCCTGTGGATGCGCATGCGTATGACAAGGCAATCTCATCTTATGCTAAAGATTATGGAATGGAAGCACCTCATGGGAACAACCTTGAGGAAATACAAAAGATATACCATCAACTGTCTTATGAGTTGGGTGCGCATCATGGGGCACTTTGCCTTTACTATCCACCTGGTGGTTACCAAAGTTGGCATAACAATAACCAAACTCCTGGCAGGAATGTTTTGTTTAGTTGGTCAAAGGAGGGTGATGGATCATTTTTGTACTACAACCCTTTGACTGGCGTCAAGGAGGAGTACCAAGACAAGCAGGGGTGGAACTGCAGATCAATGGAGTTTATTGATTTGGTTGACTCTGATGAAGAAGGTTTTTCATGGCATTCGATGTGGACAAACTGTGAGAGAATATCAATAGCATTTGTCTTGCATGAAACTGAGATGATGAGAGAGTTGTTTGAGGAGTTTGACTTTCAGAATGAGAGCGAGAATGGTATTTTATCCTAACACCAGATCAAACCTTTTGTTGATGATGTGACAAAAATGATTGTCTTCCATCTTTGGTGTCCTATCGTCATATAGAAAATGCCACTTGGCATCAAGTAGTTTGTGCTTTAACTTCCTTTGAAGGCAACGAAAGGTAAAAACACTTTCATTGTCCCTACCAAGAGTGTTTCTGATTTTGGGATGCATGGTCTCATCAGCAAGCATCTCTTCCATCAACCCAATCAACTCACCAAAGTCCTCAAAGTAGTTTAGTTCCTCAATCAAGTCAGGGGTAAATCCCATCACTGCAGTATTGTATGATACCATGTCATCCAACTTGGGACAATCAACCATGTGCTCTTGGCATAACAAATATGCATTATATTTCTTACCAAAGGGTGATCGTTTGTTGAAATTCCATCTTGGATGCATAACCATATCAACAGTGACATCAAGATCATTTTTCTGATTGAGAGCAACATGGAACTCTTGATCTGAATGCTCATCCCAAAAGTCCCTATCAGTATTTGTCACCACGTCAAAGTCGATAAATATTAACTGGTCATAATACTTTGATAAATACTCTGCCCTGTTGAACTTATAGAAGTTAATGATGTCGTACTCACACATATCAGACGACCACCTCTTACACTTCTCTCTAAACTTAAGATACCATTCATCAAACCCAAACAGAATATATTCTGCTCCTATTGCCTTTGCATATTCCTCATGATTCTTTTTGAGTTTCTTCTTATACTTCTCAAACCCAATATGAGACCTTTCACTTTTGGATACTTCATCACCATAGTATGACTCATAAGTCAAGTCCCACTTGTGTTCAGGTATCTCAATGTAGATACTAAAAAGGCATTTGTTTTGTGACATAATGTAGGAAGTTGGGGTTGTTTGATTTTGGGATATTCCAAATGTTCTCAACATCAGACTGCCAATCAACAAGGTGGTTCCACTTATCTCCAATGTCGATGTAGTCACTTACCCTTGCTGAAAATAACATCTCATTGTTTTTGTCAATATGTTCAGTGATCCATTCTGGCCAGACTTCTGGTATATGAAGTTCAGGGTAAAAGTCTGTGACATCATTGAATGGTGTTGAGGGGTAAAATATATCTAAGTCTGAAATAGTTTTTGGCGTAAATCCTAGCACGCCAGTATTGAATAAGTGCGACCTAGGTTTGATAGAGTTTGCTCCTGCTAATTTTACAATATCGCTTTTGGGTGTAAAGTCATCAGGTAGGGTGTAACCTGTTGTGGGTAAACTAAAGGCAGTTGATACTTCACTATCACCTATCTCAGTGTATAACTCTGCCCTTTCACATTCTGCAATATACAACATAATTTTCTCATGGTCATACTCTATCATTTTGCGAACCAGTACACCATCATCCCAATTATATTGTTCAAATATATTCTCTTCAGTCTCAATCAATATATCAAAGTCAACAAATAGGATTTGTTCATAGTCACGTGCCAACTCTTCTGCATATCCATATTTGGACCAGTTGGCGTTATTGTAATCTGTGTCTGGCCACTCCGCATGAGGTAACTCAAAGGGGTAGTAGTCAGCATTGCAGATATCTGCGTACTTCAGATGATTGTTTATGATCTTCTGTTTATGAGGACCAATCTTGTCCCACCAACCATCATGTGGGATACATAATGTAAATATTGCTTTTGTCATTTCCAATAATCATTTATCCAAGGGTGATTTTCATATGCTTCATGCAGTTGGTAATGAGTGTCGTACCTCTCATCACAATTAAAGGTACACAGTATTTTCTCAGGTCTGTGTATATAAGGTTCAAGGTCGTCAGGCCATTCACATCCTCTGTTAAATGAATAGACCATTGATGATGGCACAAAGTCAAACTTGTCCAAGTGCCTTGTTGATATAAAGTTATCACTGCCCCCATGGAACAGGTGATAAAGTTTGGGAGTATTCTCTACCAAGTCATCCCATATTGCCTTTGTTGCATCATTGTCCTCCCACATGTAAAGACTACCATTGTTGAAAGCACCATACCTTTTTCTCCAGGCAGGTTCTTTTTCTTCCTTGCGACTATGCCACCATGATCTCAAAGTCATAGGTTTGTTTTCGTACAGATCAATCAATGGCCCAAGGTCATTTTGTATTATGATATCCAGGTCAAGGGCGACTTTCATGCCCCTGATACCCCAGCCACCAGGGCACCAATAGTTTAACTTTGGGCGATCCCATAATACAGGTTTATTATTTTTGTAGTGTTCTGACTCTTTCATAGCATCAGGAGTCGATTCAGGCAACTCTTCCAAAAATGGAATGAGTTCTATCTTTGGGTTGAGTCCATGGTGTTTATACGTTTGGCAATAAAATACAAAGGGGGCATGGTAGTTTCTTTCTACCATGTTATAGAGTCTGTTTACGTACTCGACTGGGTATTTGTCTCCCCAGTATGAGCATATAAAGTTCATATGATTTTTCTTGATGATGGATTTTTCATAGTGCAGTAGTTCCAACAAGGTTTGGAAAAGGTTACTTTGAACTGCTTCCATGCATCACTGTCAACAATATCTTTGACAGTATTATTTTCAAGTCTCAACTCTTCACTGTATAGGGTTTGCACATTCTCATCATCCATGTGCCAGTGATTGTCTATCCAGCAACATGGAGTCAAAAACCCTTTTGCTGAATAGTTATGAGGTTGATCTACTAAACATTTAGGATTTAACTCTTTGCCACGTATTGTTTCTACGACACGTGAAGGTTGCATTGGATCATATTGTGAAAACCTTGTTGAGAGGTTAAGTTGAAATTCTAAACCTTCTTTGTCTGCGAACTCACGGCATGAGTCAATATACTCCTCATTAAATTTGAAAAGTATACATTGCCATATAATTTTGATTCCCAAACCTGCCCCCATCAACATGATGTCCATGAGAAATGCTGAGTCTTGTCCTAACCGATGTTTCTCACTCCAACCGACTGGACCATCTAATCCAAAAATCCAGGTCACTTGAGGGTTGCTTTTGAATGCTCGGAGGTACCAATCTTCCTTATGTTTGGGCGAGGTTGCCGCAGTATGAACTGACACAGACTTATTTTGCGACCAGTTCAACATAGTTATCAGGTTGGGGTTGAATATGGGATCAGATATTTGTCCTGAGAAGGAGAGGTGATCGTAAAAATCAAGTAACTTAAAGTAGTTGCCTAATGATAAGACACCACCATAATCTTTATGAGTTTGCCTTGCACAATAAGGACACTTGAGAGTGCAAGTGTTTGATGCATCAATCTGTATATGTTCCATAATGGACTACGATAAAGTTAGGATTTTTATACCTTCTCCATGGATCAAAAATAACACTACCTTCCTTGAATGGATAGTCATCATATTCTTTGTCATGGCATAAAACATAAGTCTGAGGTTCATCAAAGTCCTCATCAAACTTAAACTTGAGTCGAGACATCATTTGAACAAAGTGAGCAACCAGCATTGCATAAGACCCATCAGTTATGTCAACATCTGGTTTGTATGATTTGCCGAGGAAACAGACAGGTAGGTTAAACCCAACTATTTTCTTTGCCATGTTCCTTGCCTGCATCTCACGTGTATATGTTATGGAACCAAACAAATCATAATTCAGTTCAAGTTTATTAGCAAGGTGGCTCAAGGCAATATTGTCTCTTGGGTGACAAGGACCACCATCACCCATACCTGCTTTCATGTATTGATCACTGGTGATTCTGTAATCTGACCTAGCCAAAGCACCAGTTACCACATCTACATCAACACCACCCAACCTTTCAGCAACATCTTGTATTGTATTGACTATTGCTAATTTTGCTGAAATAAAGGTATTGTAAAATATCTTGATGCACTGTGCTTCCTCGATTGTACCAGTCTCAAACCTTGGCTCATCACATAGCATGCTATAAAATGATTTGAGTTTATCAAGTTTGTCCCCACCCATGATAATCATCTCAGGGTTGATGAAGTCATGCACTTCTGATCCCATGGCAATCAGATAAGGGTTGTAGATAAAGTTTACACCATCCATCATTTCGAACTGAGTTCCAGGTAATACCGTACTGATCAGTACAATCGTCTGACCCTTTGAGATGTATTGGTAGACCCGATTAATCGCATCTCTGACCTTCCAGTATGAGAAGTCTCTTGGCTCCAACCCACTAACTTCACATGATCCATCGAACCCAGGTGAGTGTGGAGTCTCAACTGCGATAAAGATAAAATCACTCATCTTTACCACATCTTTTAATTCACACATCTCAAAATTATTTGGATGTCTTTCCTTTATATCATAACCTTTGACGGTCACTGATGGATGTGATGCCATTGTCTCAGCACAAGGCATTCCAAGTTTACCCAGTCCAATAAATCCTACTTCAAACATTGAATGTCTCCCAAACTTTTTTAGCCATGTGATTTTGATCATTGGTCAAATGCATAAAGTGATTAAAGTTATGCTGAACCTTTTGATCTGTATCATTTGTTGGCGCAAAGTTTTCCATTCTCTGTAAGACATTGCCTTCACCAAACTCATTTTCAAAGGTCTCAAATCCCATTGATCTCAGAGTCATTGATCTTCTCACACCAGTTGCATCAAAAAATGGAACTTTAGCTACGATTGGTTTCCAAGTCTTTTCAGTGATAAAATCATCTGCCCTTGACTCAACCAATATGTTATACTTACATTCCATAATTTGTTTCGGCAGTTGCCAATCGTATTTATCTACATTGTAGGCAGTGGCAGGATACCACTCATGATCAAATAAAATATCATGAGCATGGTCATGGAAATAAGGATCTTCATACCACTTTTTAAACTCCTCTATGATTGCTTGTTTACGGTCACCATTTTTTACTATTCTCTCATTGATCTCTTTGAAGGGTGAATACCTCCAAGTCCTTGGGAACATCTCAAGCAAAGGTTTCATGGTGCGATAGGAACTTTTACCTGACTTGTACGTATCAACCCATACATCCATCTTGTCTTTGTTTCTAAGTTTGCCAATAGAGACAAGACTATATTCACGAGTTTTCTCACGTTCCAAGTATATCCTACCAAATACCTGCCTTGCCGCATGCATGAAGAAATCAATATTACAAACAAGTGGATGGTTTGAACCACCGCATGTCAGCACTCGGAACTTGTCCTTATCTAACCAATCGGGGAAGTTGATCTCTATCCCATGCATGCTTTCCCAAAGGTGATCGACAATCACCTTCTTGCCCTTTTCAAAGGCATTCAGTAGTTTGGTTTTGTTTTCATCAAACCATTCATCATCAAGGAATATGACTCTATACATTTCATAATCCCACTCTTTATACTTCCCAAAATAATTAAATGACATCCCAATCCTTTATTCTATATTCAGTTGGCATATTTTTTATTTTACCTATGGAAGGTATTCCAATCACCTCTCGCTCATAAGGTATATTGTACTTGTCAAACCAATATTTGTTATCAAGCATCCATTGTTGTATCATTCCTGATTGGATCGTAAAAGTACCTTTGACCATGTAGTTGTTATTGACTACATCCCAGTGCCTTGGATCATCGTAGTTAAGATATGCTTCAAAATAGTCTTTACCCAATATGCACCTTGTCACGGTAACATTTACTTCTGGGTCTATGGTTGCTACTTCTTCTGTGTCAGTTGTCGTGACGTAATGATGATGGGTTGTAGCATCAGTTACAAGGTCAGGCAGTTTGTTATCCCAATCAGCAACATGACTGTAACCAAGGTGTTTGTATCTTTCTGCTAATCTGTTAGCACGTTGCGATACCATAAACTGCTCTAAGTTGTGAGTTGCAGCATTGACCCTATGCAGAACATCATCCATTTCCATCGCCCATTCTGTTTCAACGTCTTGCTCTGAATGGTCTTTTAATACCTGATAATAATCTTTATATGTCTCAGGCAACCTTTCTTTTAGTAAAGCATTGAGTGCCTCAGGGAAGTGACCATTGAAAGTTTTCCTTGTGGCAATCATTGTGGTAAACATTCTATGAACCTTGTTGGTGAATGAATCTTCCTTCATTGCATCACCACAAAAGAAGTTTGCAAGTTCATCAAGTAAATCAATACCAAGTGTCTCCAATGCCACTTTCATTGCATGTTTTTCTTTATGAAAATCCACCATACCATTATGTTTTTTGCGAGTATCTTGTTGGGTGATTAATGCGCTATGAGCAGTCCCATCATGGAGCCAGTCTTTTTTCTTCAGGTGTTTGTTTGCTCTAAAGGCATCAACCCACTTGTCCACGAAAGCACAGTCAAACAACTCACACTCAAAGTCACCTGCTGTTGTGTTGATTAATAGTTTATTCATGGTATCCTATCAGTGTATGAGTAACATATTTCTCATCATTACGTTTAGCCCAGTCAAACTGCTCCATCGCATATTTCTCAGTACTCTCAAATACAACATCAGTTATCCCAGTCTGCTTCTTAAACTCATCCATTGTATCACAACAGTTGACATGTGCTTCTTCTTTTCGGAAGTTATTTGTTTGGAATGCCAACAAGGGCATGCTAACTCTGAATATCAACTCTCTCATATGCCACATATGTTCGCATGCAGTATTTATGACAACATCAGGTGGGTCTTGCTCCTCTAACCACTTAGACTTCCCATGCAACAAATCAAAGTTTATATCAAGTTCATATCTTTTTTTGGCATGATTATCAAAAGTCCAAGACAACTGCATTGCCTCATGATCGAAGTCGATGTAAATAATATTGATGTCCTTGAATCTTTTATAGAGGTAGGGTGGGATGATGTGACCATACCAAGAACCAAGTAACCAAATCGTCATACCTTCATCAAGGTGAGGCATAAGATTATTCAGCAGATGGAACTTATGCCTCCACTGCCTTTCTGTGTTTGCTTCAGCAAAGTCTCTAATCCTATGAGGGTATTTGTGGGCTATGCTACTCAAACAGTAACTCCACTCCCAAGGTTTGAACATTAATTCTGCTGGACTCAACTCCATAATTTATTTACCCAATCAATATGTGTATGTTTATCCTGCTTGTCCTGAAGCCAATCAAACAATATCAAAGGTTTGTCCTCAACAAGATTTTTGTTTGTTGAAAATGAATAAGCGATTTGGCAGTCATATAATGCTATGCCTTTGGGTAGTCTCCACTGGATAAAATTATCAATGCCTTTGAACAAGCAGGGTATCATCTCTTTGTATTCAAGAAACTCTTCCCAGATATGATGGCGTTTGGTATGTCTATTCCAACTGATGACGGAGGAGTTTATACCACAATACAAATACCTTTTTGATTGAACATCCTCATGTATTTTGACTTTGTCTATCCACCAAGTGTCCAAAAGAGTTGGATACTCATTATATTCTATTTTGAAGGGGTGTTGTATGATAAGGTCTAAGTCAAGGAAGGTTGCATCATCAAGCACCATCCACTCTTCATTAAACAACCACATTTTCCACCACCACTTATCGAGTTGGTCAGGGGGTAGTGGGAGGATATTGACCCTTGGATCAATGCCACATATGTCATCAGTTATGCAATGGAGTTGGAAGTCATCAAAGTGCTTGTCCAACATATTGTATAATTTGTTGACAAAGGTGTAGTTATATTTGGGTGGTACTTTCAGACAGATAAAATTTTTCAAACTCTGGCCATACTGCAAGTGCATCAGTGCCCCGATGCTCATCAATCTTTCTCAGTTGTTGGAAAAACTGTTGTGACAACTGAGGATTAAATCTCATATTTTTTAACAACTTGATAGGATATTCACCCTCATCAGGAGTAAGTGCCTGTTCATATTTAGCGAGGTATTTGTCTCTTATTTCATGAGGCAATACTCTCATACTCCATATGCCAGGATTCATAACAACATTTGATAGTGAGCACCTTATTTTAGACTCTTTGGCAAACTCTACCAAATTTGTTATAGATCCAGCATTGAGTGCCTGAAGTGCAGGGTTAAAGGACAAAGCCAACCTACCATTGTTCTCATACTTCATCAAAATAAACTCAACGATGTTTTTGTATTTTTTATCCCAATCAGTTCCCCATCTTATGTATTCATCAACATCTTCAACCCCATCAATGGATATTGCTATTGAAGTATAATCAAACTTCTCAACTATCCAAGCAAACTTATTTGCTGGTATGGTGCCATTGGTGTTGAAGTATATTTTGGGTTTGAGTTTTTTACTGAATAGATATTCAATGATATCTTCACACTCTTTGTTTAATAAAGGTTCACCTCCTGCAAAATAGACTTCCTCAAGATCAGGGGCAATCTTCTCTAAATCCTCCATGAATGAGGGAGGTTCAGGGTTTACACAACACCCAGCGAATGTCGGTATGAGGTCTGGATTATCCTTTGCGAATAATTCTATTTTGGATGAACGTGCTTGATTGCACATTAGACATTTGAGATTGCACTTTGGGTAATGCTCAAACTTTATTGTTCTTATTTTAAGATCAGTATTGGTGCCATACCTTTTATTGTCTCTTATTCTGCGTGAGGCAGATCCATTCTGTTCTTGAGTAATGCACTTGTGACAACCTTCTTGGACTATTTTGTGATCACGGGGTTCATCAGATAAAAATGCTTGTCTAAGTTCATTCTCTTCAACACCATGAAAATATTCTAGTAAACCTCTATCCTCAAAACTTGACCTGTTATCAGGCCACTTCCAGTTCAAGTCATTTTCGCAACAAGGTCGATATGAGTCTGTCAGTGTGACATGCATGAAAGGATTTGTACAAAACCATTTACTCATTGTATAGTTTTCTGTTTATCTCAGTGCCACAAACTGCTTGACATCGTTTGGGTTGTAACTCTAAATGTTTCCCTCTCAACCAACTAAAAAAGGGATCTTGTACAACTTCATTTAGGTTTCCCTTTAATCTGTCCAAGTTCATGGAGCGAAATATACCAATCAATTCCTGTTGTGAATGGAACTTTCCATCTTGGTTTTGTTGTGATGAATATAAATACATCCCAAGATAGCAACAGGGTGTAATGTATCCTCTGCAGTCGATATAAACTTCTTGCCTTTCTTGAGCAAAACAGTTTATTTGATTCACAACAGGATTGTTGATGCGCATAAGTTGTTTTTTGTTTGGCTTATGCGTTGATCTCTCTAACTTATATTTCTCACCTTTCCAATCATACTCAAGTGCGTCTTTACTCCAAAATCTTTCAGTGGATATAATATTGATTTTACTGAACCCTTTCTCATCAGACATCTTCTTAGCAGTCTCAATGTCATCTTGATTATGCTTGAAGACAAGGTAATCCCATTCAACCTCAAAACCTGCTCCAATCAGAAGTTCAGCATTGTCAAATATTTTTTGTAGGTCAGTGTTCCTACGATACAACTCATGTTTGGCCTGAGTGATGCCATCAATGCCAAAGTTAATAATGATTGGCACGCCATGAAGTCGTTTACAGAAGTCCCACCACCATTCTTCATTGCGAGCAGAACCATTGGTATGCATTCTAAACTCAGCAGGTGAAACTTCTGCCAACCACTCTATAATGTCAATACACTCTTTGGCAACAATGGGTTCACCGTAGTTACCACAGAATGAGATCCACTCAAGGTGCTCAGGTTCATCAATGATTTGTTTGACGTCATCAAGTGTAAGTTCAACATTTGCCAACCAATCTGCTCCAGTCCTAACGCACTGGGGGCAATATGCATTACACTTATCTGTCAACTCAAAATGTATACGTTTAACTTTGTTATACACCTATGACAGTAAACCTTTCAATACCTTCAATGTGCATAGGTTGAGATGCTGAGAACAGAACTTTATCTAATCCTAGATAGTCGATAAAATCATCCAAGGAGTCTACACAGTTGATATGCGTAGGCCAATTATACCAGTTGTTTGATTGTAAGGCAAATATGCATTCGCCTTTTCTTTTCTGTATCTCATGAACCAACTCTTCACGATGGAAATGCTCACAGGAGGTGGATGCCCAAACATCGCATGGTTGAACAAAGTCAAAACAATCTCCGACTTCAAACTTGATTTTTGGAAATAAGAATCTACCATACTCAGGCCACTTTTCTTCCAAGTCCATTGATATGATATGGCAGTTATATCTATCATGTAGACATTGGGCTAGCAGACCTGTCCAACCTCCTGCAACAAACATCTTTTTATTTTTAGCATTAACAGCAGGTAACCACTGCAAAAGATTGTCAGCAAGAAAGGTTTTGCTTGCTATATGATTTGCATCAACTGAGTAAATAGCATTTAGAATATGCTCTTTATGCCAGTTATGTTCCAAACCCCACTTGAGTTTTATTACTAACTTTTGATAATCAATCATGTACTAAGTATACCTTTTTTCCTGCCTTTTGTCAAGTTTAAGACGACGACACTTAGTGTTACCAGCATGATAAGTAGGAATATCCATCTGCTGGCCAGGTCACTGGATGAGTACAGAGCAGTTAACTGAACCGTCAATCCTTCAATCCTGCCCGCCAAAATAAAACCAATCAACAGACTTGCTCTGCTGAAATCCCATTTTTTACATGCCAAGCCAAGTATGCTTGCCAAAAACAAAATCAAGTAATCTTCCCAACCACCTGTGTATTGGACTGATCCCCATACAACAACCGCAAACAAAAGTGGGAAGTAATAGATATATTTGATTGCGGTAATGCGAGCGAGTATGGGGGTCAATATAAAACATAAGATAGCAACAAACACAGTCCCACCCATGAAACCATATTCCATGTGACGGAAGAACTCATCATCTTCTGCTATCTCAATCGTGCCCAACTCAAACCCAAGGTATGCAAATAGTGCCATTGCTATCGCAGCAAAACTTGCACCAGGTATGCCAAATAAGACAGTTGGTATCATTGAGGTTGCTTTTTGAGCATTGTTTGCTCCTTCAGGTCCAATCACACCTTTGATGTTGCCCTCACCAAACTCTTCATCTGGGTTTGATGCAACAGTAACGCCATATGCCATCCAATCAGCGACTGCTCCGCCAATGCCTGGTAACACGCCAACAAATGCTCCTATGAACCCTCCTTTGAAGGACAACCACTTGTTGTCCCACCAATCTTTGATTCCTTGTAAGGTTTGTGCTCTATAATTTGTTTTGGTTGCTGTTTTATCCCTTTTCACGAATGCATCAAGCATCTCAGGGACAGCAAACAATCCTGCGACAACTGGAATAAGTTGGAGTCCATCCTGCAGGTAAAACCAACCAAAAGTGTATCTTGGTTCGTTTGTGTCAGGGTTGACTCCAACCAATCCTAGCCATATTCCCATTGCCAATGCTATGCCACTACGTATCCAACTTTTAGTGCTGATGAAAACGACGCATGAGAATGCAAGGATACAAAATGCCCAAAGTTCAGGGACACCAAGTATCATAATAAGTTGAGTATAATAGGGAAGCAAAGTAAAGGTAAGTATGCCCCAAAAAATTCCATTGATGGTACTGCTTGCAATCGCAGCAGAGATTGCCCTTGCTGCTTCACCTTTGAGAGCAAGTGGGAAACCATCCAGCATGGTCGTTGCGGCAGAGTTTGCCCCAGGGATTCCTAAAAATACTCCCGTATAACTATCACCTGTTGTACTCGCAGCAATAGCACTCATAACAAATGCTACACCTGCGTAGGGTTCAAAGGTATCGATGAAGGGGTATAGGGCGACTAATCCCGTAGTCGCCCCAACGGCAGGCATCACTCCAATGGCTAAGCCATAGAGTGTGCCGAGGATAATTTCAGTTAACAAGGTTAGATTTATACTTAGACTTGAGACCCAAAGCAATATTACTAAATCGTACCATATCGCTTAGTGAGTCATGTGTGATGAGAGTTAAAAGAGTTTTGATTTGGTTATCTCCATCTTTTCCGATCAACCAATTATACTTACCAACCTTTGCTTCAATCTTAGCAGAGTTTTGAATCTTCGCCAAAGCATCAATCAATCTTTGCTTGTTTGGATTACCCTTTCGCACCCAAAGTGCCTTTTGGATACCATCACGGAATGATTTGATGAGTTTGTAGGCATTATACATTCGACCACTAGGTTGTTCACCATAAATTTCTTCATATAAAGTCTCAAGCATAAACCCTGTGTGATTTGGATCATCTGCATGGGTACCATTAGGTTGTAGTAACCCATGATGAAACCACATGCTAGCTTCAGTGTTGCGTGCGACATGTTTCTTATACGCAGCAGGGTTTTCTCTTGTGGCATTTAACTCACCACGTTTAAAGGCAAGTCTGCGTTCAGACCCTTTCATGCCCCTGACCCATGTTACATTTTCTCTGAAACATGTGATGTAACCATCAATGTCATCCATCTGACCGCATAACAATAATGCCATAGCAAATCCTTCAGGTGCCATACCTGATCCGCCAGCAAACCTGATTTTCGCACGTGTTCCTATATCATTTCGTTTTGCTGCGAGGATATTCAGGTTCATCAGACCAACACTATCATACTCTCTATAGTCATAATCTACATTTTCAATCAAAAAGGCGACTCCATTGCCACCATGAGATACCATGACCGTATGGTCATCTTTCAATAATCCATTATGGAACTTATTGAATCCTGGAATATCTCTTGCTCCAGGAATATGTTTTATTTTTATTTTACCTAAATGTGGTTCAAGTTCTTTTGCGACAATACTTGCCCAGATACTTGTTCCACCACCTATTTTTTGAGGTACAATAAAGGTAAAAGTTTTTGCGTATACTGTCATTGAAAACAGCATCATACATATCAAAGTCACTAATTTCATAATAATGTCCATTCTGAATACATTCTACGATTATTGCATTCCCAAGTTATGAGATCAACATGGAACCCATACTCTATAGAAAAGAATGCTATTTTGTGTAAATCCCAATCATACCAATATAAATCAGAGGGTGCATGAGGATTAGAATGCCTTATGCCGGGATTAAACCTCCAATATAATTTAGTGCCAACTTTGCATAGAGTGTAGATTTTCTGCATCTGCTGAGCAACCTCATACCCAGTGCCAAAGTTGATACTCCCAAAACAAATGATTCGATCAAACTTTTCATCTGTCTTGAACTCTTCAATGGAAACTTGTTGATGTGCTTTGGGATTGTAAGGGTCAATCCCGATCAGGTTGGGGTAGTCTTTCCATAGGTTGTGACCACAACCCACATCCAAAATCTTATCTCCAGGTTTGACGTCATCCTGCCACTTTTCAGAGTACAGTATGCCTGGTTCTGATTTCCAATGTTTAGACCAATAATCAAGCAGTTCCATAATATCCTAATAAAATTTAGTTTGCCTCTTTTCGTCCACAAGTCCAATCAATAAAACGATTCTGGTCTCATCAAAGGGATTGTCATATGAGTGCCAAGTAACGTCATCTTGGGGTATGAAACAGAATGATCTGTTTGGTTCCCAATCAATCGTCTTGGCGTGAACAGGGGCAAAATATGATTTATCACTTTTGTATAATTTAGTTCCATTTCCCATTTGTGGCCATATGTAAGTATTTGTTGCTAATATTTTACTTGGCACTTCATAATGGATTGGGTAGTCTGCTCCTGGAGCAGCATACGTTAGGTTTGCCTTTACAGACAAATCATAATATTCTCTAATCGGCAAACTCTCATCTAACATGCCTCTTAATAAGTCCTCATATTTTCTGGCAAGGTTATTAAAAACACCTTCACGTACAATATAAATGCCGTGATTCCTCTCAATGGGACTTGGTGACATATGGATGTCAATATTCTCAAAAATATCCAGTGCCTCTTGTAACACCGTATAATAATCTTCTCTATCTAAAAAATCATCTATGACCCAGTGTGGCCAGGGATACGTTTCCATAGTGTCTCACGACTATCAAAGGTTGTTTTTCTGATTGCATCACGGACAGATATGCCATTATATTCATTGACACAATGATCACTGCCATAAACAATCATGTCTTGATTGTGTACACCAAGGGTATTTAAAAACTGTTTTGTTGCCTCATAACTCTGCCTTGAAGTTTTATTTAAATTAGCAGGCATCCTTTTAAGTGCACCATTGAACCAGAATACAGATGTTTTGTCCCTTGGGCTATGCTTTTCTAAAATATTATCAATAAAGTTTATGTTGCAGTGGTGGTAATGATGATTACAGTTTTGGTACATCTTCCAGTGATCCAACCAATCAACAAAGGATTCCTCCATATGATCCAGAACCTTATCTGAGACCTTTTTTGAGAATAGTTCAAGCATGGGAAATTTTTCATGAAGTATTTTAACCCAATACTTAAAGTTTAATCCATTCCAGTTTTTGATTGTGTATTCTCTAACCATGAGACTTGGTTTGCTTATATCGACATGATGTATATCTGCATTCTCTTTAAAACCATTGCAATGGAGAATATAATTAATGTAAAACCCACTACTCAAGGTCATTGCCCATTCAACATCTTGATCTGTGGCAGATTTGGCAATAGGTATTTCATTGTGTAAAATATACACTCCCTGACTATTTTTGACAAGGAGATGAGCGATGTCATCCATTTGCCAGTTTGGAGTGATTGAGACTCTTTCGTCAGTCCCACCTGGTTTGATTATAGTTACTGGACCAACGTCTATAAACTTTGCTCCAATCTCATTGATTTGATCAATCAGTGTTTCATAATAACCATAAGGAAATATTGTGCCACTCTTGGCAACAATCACGTGATCATATTTATCTATGTTAACCAACTCCCAATTATGAGTCACGAAGTACTCAAAGTCAGGTCGGTCTACTCTACTCGCCATACAGTGATCAAAGTTCAACTGCGTATGATTTAACGCAATAGGATCACCATTGTCTTCAACTATAAATGCTCTCATAAAAAATTGTAATATCCAATTAATACATCATATTTTATTTTTTCATATGGATCACCATATGTCTCAAAGTACCCTTCAACCTGCCTGATATGTTTTTCAACTGCTGGAGTATAATCAATATCCCAGTAGTTTACGTAATGACTTTTACAGGCAAGGTGAATATCCAAATCATTGTCCCACATCCACTTTGATCCAATGTATGCTTCTTCTTTGATCAGTCGCTCAGCAGTTTCTTCATCTTTATAGTATTCTCTATAATTTGGATATGTGATACCAAATCCACCTGCTGATATCCAACCATTCCATGATGCCTCAGGGGTACGCCAAACAACTGCTATTTTACTTGTTGGGAAGGTTTCGCGTATCCAGTCTAAGTGATGGACAAACTGATGACATCTAACTATTCTATATTTATTGGGATCTTTGTCAGTGAATGCCCTGTCTATCTCAGACAGGATTTCATCTTTGGAAAGGGTATTAATTTGATGAAATTTATTGCCAAACTCTTTGCCTGGACCAAAATATGATCCAACATGCCTTACACCTGGCCACCTTGTATCATCAACAACATAACAACGATTGTCTGCCTGATCACTTGAGTTAATATCCCACTTTTTTGATTTGGTAATGAGCCAAGCAGTGGCAGACCACTTTGATCCTGGAGCACCTGTCCAGAATATTATTTTATCTTCATTCATCTCAAAACTATTGTTTCACCATTTTTAATTATTGCCTTACCCCAACCTTGCTTGTTGCGATAAAACAACATTGAGTACCATTCATCCAACCTTTGCTCGCTATGCACCTGTTGTAAATATCGTATGTCTGGTAAACTCAAATTATATTTAGTTGGAGTTGATTTCAGGTCTGAGCCATGTGTGATGTATTCAGCAACATTGTGACCAAGTTCAACCTGAGTCGGATACTCTCTGTAAGGCGAGGTTGTGAAGCAGTCTTGTAACTCAATCACATCCCACTGAAGTTGTTTGTCGTCAAGTTCAATCAAAGGTTCCAAGAATGTCCTAACCTCGTCCCCATGCATGAATAAAAACTTTATGCTATCATACAATATTGAATGAGCAGGTACCCAAAACTCAAACTTGTCACGATTGATTCTACCCTCACTTAAATAAGTTGTGACAATATCATGAACCCTTTTATATTCTGTTCCAGCAATCCCGTCATCATTCTTAACCCTATCAAGCAAATCATAATAAAACTCTTTGAATGATAGGTTGGCGTACTTACGCATGAACCTGCTGTAAACCTGAGTCCAACCATTGATATGAAAGTTTATGATCAACCATGAGAACATATAACTATCAACCAAGTCCTCAAAGGGCATGTACTTAGTGCTGTATACGATTTGATACTGTTCATTAATCTCATCCAACCTATCCACTGCACCAATGTAATCATTCAGCATGATTGACTTGATATCATGCTTCTCAATGCTCTCAGCACTTCCCAACTCACTGTTTGGCAATATTTGACAAAACCATGCTTCAAGGTGGGAGTGTTGCCCTGCCTCAAGTATTTTAGTGAACCCATCCATCCAAGTCTCTTTTGTCTCATATGGCAGTCCCAAAATCATTTCTGAGAATGACCTTACACCCAACTTATTTGCTTCAGTCAATATGTCATTGATTTCTTCTATTGACAGGTTTTGGCGTTTGATTGCCTTTAGTGTCTCAGGGTTCATGGACTGCATGCTGATGGTATAGGATTTGTTGTGACCAACTACCTGAGTCTTTTTGGCCAACTCCATTATCCGTTTTGATGAGTTTTTATACCAAGCAGCATCTGCGGCAGAAGGGTAACCTGTTTCCTTTTGGAACTTTACCAACTCCATCAACCATTCTTCATCCCTTGGGAATATGCCTACATTGGCGTCAGCAATATTGAGTGTTCTGATTTTATTATCACTAAACCACTTTATCTCATCTTTGATTTTCTCAATGGGAAACTTAATCAACTTCTTATACGCAACTGAACCCCAATCACAAAATGTACATGGGAAGGGGCAACCACGATTAGTCTCAAGTGTTGCCCTAACTCCCTTTTCTGCCTCCAACTCTATAATGTCATCAAACAAACCAGTGGTGTATGGACTTGGAATGCTCTCAAGTGACTTCATTGGGACTGTGATATTTTTAGGATTGGGTGTTCCATTCATGATGTTTCTCAGAAGGTTCAACAATGCTTGTTCACCCATTCCAAATATAATAGTGTCAGCAACAACATCAGTGCGTAGGTTTACATCATTTGGGACTCCTGGCCCACCAAAGATTATGGTTGAGTCAGGATAAACTTCCTTTAGCCGACGGGCAAGTGTTTTGTTATATGACCAGTTCCAAATATAGTTGCTGAATAGGTATATACCATTTTTGTCTGACCTCTCAACAAAGGCATCAATGTTTTCTCTGACGTAGATGATTTCTCTCAAACCAAAGTATTGATCAACCTTTGGATCAGTTTTGGCATATGACCAACATGTCCCTACGCTATATGGCAACCAAGGTGATTGATGCTTTTTGAAACCAGTCCTATAATTTGGCTGTATTAGATACAGTGATCGCAAATCTTCTTCCTTGTATATTCGTAACTGTGTGGTAATGATTTACCTGCAACTCATGCCAAACACCTTGAGGTAAAATAACATTGTGAGTTATTTTATCTTTTTCATACCAAACTGTTTGTACATTCTCACCACCTGTGTCTATGATATAATTTAGAGCAGTATCTCTACCCCTATCTTTATGTATGGGCACTCCATCAACCAGTGTTTGGTATCTAAACTTGATATTGTTAGGGAATATTTTCTGCAACCAAACTCTCAAATCATCCTGCACTTCATGTATTGTGTAGTTTTTTGATTTGCCACCAAATATATTCTCTAACCCAAGCACCTGCTCAATAGGTAGTATCAACTCTTTTGGGACTTGAGGTATGTCAAGGATTTTGTACACGTTCCTGTACTAGTCTGGTTAAAGTGGTGCGGACATGATCTTCATAATCAGGGATTTCTCCAAATAAACCCCATGCAAGGTGAAATCTGTCGTATAACTCTCTCATTGTAGCATCTTTGTTTTGTTCCAACCTTTGAGCATGAGATGTAAGGTAGTTGGGTCGGAAATCTTTGAGTGACAAATATGCTGGGAAGTTTGATACAGTATTCAAATAATGCTGAATAACCTTCTCAATGTCATCAGGTATGATTTCAACTATCTTAGCATTGGGAAACTTTGCCCTTATTTTTGGTTTGATAACATGAACAGGGTACATCAAATATTGACCACCATCCATTATCTCCAACCCACCTCTTTCAATAAACAACTTCTCAAACAGAGGGTAGTATTCATTGATGTCGTTGTAGTAGGGTTCAATCACGTTAAAAAGGGGAGGCAACATCTTACCATTGACCATCCTATCAAAGTGATTTGGAGCAAATTTCCTTCGCGAGATGGAATGCTCATTGAGGGTTGTTGCGTCAGGGGTTAGGCCATTTCCAGGATCAGAGTACCAATATACACCATCTTCCATGGCCATCTGCCTAGCCAACCGATGCCCACCTGCTCCCTGCTCAAATGCAATGAATAAAAACTTGTCGTGCTCAAATAAGTCTGTCATGAATGTACATTTCAGGTCCATCTAAATAAACCAAATCTTTTGTGTGAAACCAGTCATCGTAAATGCACTGGTCTGATTTTACGACTAGTTCGTTCATCACCATTTTCCAATCACAATAAAAGGTATCGCCCAGTATATTTGTTGCTCCTATTTGATCCACGTCATAAAAAGTTTTGTTGATGACGATTGGACCTATCTCACTCATACCCCAGTTAGCCATGAATGTTGCTCCTTGTCTAACAAAAAACTCAATCATGTAGGGTTGGATACTATCAGAACCACAAGTGACCCATATGCCTCTCAGGTCTAAGTCCTTGAACCCTTTTGTTTGTATAACTGCATCAACATGACCAGGTGCCAAGTGTGTATGAGTGTACTTATGTATCTCTCTGACCCATCTGAATGCGTTGAAGTCTTCAATGACAACCTCAGCACCAATACTCATGGCGGGTAAAGTCTGAGCTAATAAACCACCCGCATGTGTCATTTTACATACTGTGTAAATCTTTGAGTTCTTTGTTATGCGTTGTGCATCAACAGCGATCTCATTACATACCTTCAAATTTTGTGGAGTTCGAAATATCTCTTTTGGTGGACCAGTAGTTCCACTGCTGGAGATAGTTACTCCTTCTTCTAACATATTCTGATACATTTAGTTTCCATATTGTTTGGTCAGTGTAAAAATAAGTGGTCTCGCAAACTTTTTGAAGGATGCCTTGCTTGGCAAGTAATCCCATTAGTTTGTGATTTCTTAATGCTTTTCCACTATGTTCATTATCAATGTTGGTTGTTATGTATAGATGTTCAGTCGGACAAAATTCAATAAATATAGGAATAAAATCTCTCCATGTGATCGTGTTCCAGTTGCCCTTATTTAATCCTCTGTATGGACTTGCCCCAGGTAACTCGCATCCTCTAAAGTTTATTCTCCAACCCTTTTCATTGACCTGTGGCAACACTGGTCCAATGGGATGACAACCTCCAACTGCGACAATCTTATCATCTTGAATGGCACAGAAGTATTCACCCTTTGTCTTGCACCAACCATACTTCATTGCTTCCAGCGATGCATTGTTCACATACCCAAGTTCATCACACTTGTCACAAAAGGTTTGGAGTTTGTTGAGGTCTGTTATAGGTTCTACAATCATGGCGTCACCGTAATATCTTTGACTCTATGTTGTTGCTTTATAACCCAATCAATCACCTCAACGCAGTAACTGATCGACATTTTAGGTTCCTTGACCTTGGCCACTCTTGGGGAATCAAAATAACCAAATCTAATTATGGTGGTGGATGCCCCTTGATAGTACAACTGTTCATTTGCCTTATCAAGTGCAGTCTTTTCGATTTGATATGGATGAGGTCTATGCTTGTCTTGATCAGGACTATTTGACCCAATGTTGATAACCCTTTTATGCATACCAACTGCCTTGTACAGCAGGTCTACTTGAGAGTATCCATCATGCTTACAGTTAATAAAAATATTACAGTCTTCCAGGGTATCAACACACCCATATTTTTCTTTGAGGGCAAGACCAAGTCCTCTGCGTGTTCCTGTTATGTAGTAATGCATCCTACGATATGGATTCGTTCAATGTCACGTGTACCATTGAATGCTGTATGGATTTTGGTCGTATCCACTAAGTACGCACTCCCATTGGCTTCCAAATGGTAAACATTATCATCTATTATTAATTTACATTTCCAGTAAGTTTTCACGGGCAGGTGGACTCTTTTGGATGAATCACTGTGCATGCTGTAACATGCTTTTGGCGAGAGTCTCATTATTCTGGTTCTGTATAAATTATGATTGGATATGAACCTTGATATTTCCCAATCATCAGGTATGTTTTGCGAGGTGTATTCACTCTCTTCAAACTTCAACCCAGCAACTCTGCCAGTTCCCTCATGAAAATTTCCATCAGGTGATTGAAGAGAAATTTGATTTTGGCACCAACCATACTCATAAGCAAGGTCTTTTATTTCTTGCTGTAACTTGTCTATATTATAGACCTCACTTAGTGTATGACAGTTCGACTTTCTTGGTCCAACCATTCTCCTCTTCAGTGTATGACACAGGTTCCATATCATTATCAGCAAGTTCATCTACACCAGATGATGTCTTTTCTTGCCATTTTTCATCAGACCAAGTACGTGAGAACATATAACCATTGGGGATCAGACTAGTATTCTGAATCATCCCACCTTTGATTTTCGATTCACTATTCATCTTGTCTTGATCGGTTTTATCCTTGTCTGCTCGATATGCTTCAATCGCATCGTTGGCAGAGGTAAACGTAGTCCCATCATCCTTGGTGACCTTTATTGTTTGCAATATAGGCATTTTTCTCCACTTTCTCGAAACGCTAAATATACTGTAAAACTTTATTCATATTTAGGGATTTTTATGGCAGCACCAATAACAAGAACTGATTTTAAAAACTACTGTTTACGTAAACTTGGAGCACCAGTTATAGAAATTAATGTTGCTGATGAGCAACTTGAGGATCGCATTGATGAAGGTCTTCAAAAGTGGTCTGATTACCACTTTGACGGGTCATCAAGATATTACTGGAAGCATAAGATTACTCAGGAAGATATAGACAGACAGTACATTGTAGTCAGCGATGAATACATAGGCATTGAGCGCATATTGCCCCCTATCAGTACAAAGGGCATTAGTGGCATGTTCTCATTCAAATATCAATACATGATGAATGACATGCCTTACCTGACTCAAGGTAATATGAACAACTTTGCCATATCAATGTCTAACCTTGACTTGATCGATGAGATGTTTAATAGTCGAGGGCAAAACATAAGATTCAACAGACATACAGATAAACTATTTTTAGACTTAATTTGGCCAGGTTCAGAATCCAATCAACCTGATATTCGCAAGGATGACTTTATCATCATAGTTGGTCACAAAAAGACAGACCCAAATGAATATCCTGATGCATGGAATGATATGTGGCTAAAGAAATACTGCACCGAACTTTTCAGGTACCAATGGGGTTCAAATCTGATTAAGTTGCAGGGAGTTGCGTTACCAGGAGGTGTTACGTTAAATGGTGAGGTTATACTTTCGGAGGCGAAGGAAAATCTCGATAAACTCGACGAAGAAATGCAACTGAGCTATCAGTTGCCTGATGATTTCTTCGTTGCGTAATATATTGTAGGAGTTTATGGCAGCAAGATTGAATGAAAACATGGAACTTGCTATGCCTTTGAGGAATATTGTCACACTGATTATCGTGTCGGCATTTGCAGTTTACGGTTATTTTGAAATGCAGAATAGGATATCCGACATCGAAACAAAATACGTTTTGATGGCAACTGACTTAGAGAAGAATACCGAGTTCCGAATCAAGTGGCCGAGAGGCGAAATGGGAAGTCTACCTACCGACAGTGAGCAATTTATGCTTATTGAGCATTTATCCAAAGAACACGAGAAACTGGTAGACAAAATCGAAAACGGAAAAGCACCATTTGACCAGCAGCAGCAACTTATATTGGAATTCTATGAAAGAAGAATAACGGAAATAGAAACCAAAATTAATGAAATGTATGAACTGTCTGGTGGCCATGGTGGTGAAATGGATCATTAGGAGGTACCGTGATTTGGACGGGATTTGCTTTGGTATTGTTTATTGCAGGGGCAGTGAGTGAGTATTTGCCCATGGATTCACCATCCAAGTGTTTGATGGAAAAAAGGAAGATAGCAAGATTGCATAAGGGGAATCCACCAGCATACCAATGTCTTCCTTCTAAATTAAAATTAAGTGATTTCGGTGGAGAAAAACAACCCACTGATTGGATTGAAATCGGAAATCTAAAAAAGGAGTAGAATATGTTACCAATGCTAGTACCAATGCTAACCAACGTCATCGGTGGACTGGTCGCAGATACTGCCACGAACATGGCAAAAGAACACGTCATGGCCATGGTTGAAAAAGTAGTTCCACCTCAGGCGATGGCTGTAGTGGACAAAATGGTAAGTGATGATCCAAACAACCCTTGTGGATCCATGAGCGAGTTGATTGATCGTATGGCAGATCCAGAAGATATGGATGTTCCTGCCATTCCTGCGATGCCTGAAATACCGAGTGTCGGTACAATGTCAATCGACTGCAGAGTAAGTTTTGATCCTACAACCATGGATATCTCAGTGGAGAAACTGTG
>Ga0098041_1000206_pt1 | contig 24201 bp, 20 predicted proteins | sample 8_EtaG_FD_77066 | JGI IMG/M metagenome (GOLD analysis project Ga0098041, IMG submission 77066) | Marine viral communities from the Subarctic Pacific Ocean - 8_ETSP_OMZ_AT15162 metaG | ecosystem: Environmental > Aquatic > Marine > Oceanic | place: Pacific Ocean | collected 2015-01-08
TGTGCTTGATATCCTCCGATACCTAAGACTCTAACGACGGTTACAACACCTGCACTTTGTAGGTATTGTTCGACGGTGTATGGTGTATAAAATTTACTTTCTATTCCTCCAAATAACTCTTCAAATTCTTGAAATGATGTTATTTGTGTTGGTGTAAAAGCTGGACCTAGTTTTGTTGGTCCTATTATAGCTGCTCCTATTTCACCTATTGATTGAGGAAGAAATGATAAATCTCTTTCACGAGTGAATACACCTGGCGAGACAATTCTTTCTGCCATTGTAATTCTCCTAATTAATATTGTTCAAAGCTTTGAATATATATATAGATATTCCCATATAAATATAACGTAAGTTCTCCAAATACAATAATTTACAAACTTTTTTTAAGAATTAGGTGTAAATACACCTGTTTCAGGGTCAAGTTGTCCATTACCATACTTTTCACTCAAAGATGCTACTAATTTAGCTTCTTCTTGTTGTACTTCAGAATACTCTTTTTTAACTTGTTGTTCATTTTCAAACAACTTATCGAGTTGTTGATTTAACAATAGTCTTTGTACAGATATCTGACCAAACTTTATTTGTGAATCTTGATACTTGTTCTGTAAATCTGTTAAAGATTTCAGTTCTTCATCCGTAAATTTGATTTCTTTACTCATTTTATCTCCTTGTGTTAATTACCATATACTCCAACCCCCATCTACTACTATGTTTTGTCCTGTTACGTATGATGAAGCTTCAGACGACAGAAATACAGCAGCTCCTGCTACTTCATCTGGTTGTCCTACTCTTTTCATTGGAGTTCTTTTACTTAAATCTATTATGTAACCAGGTCTTTCAGGTACACCTGGTGTCTTTTTCGGGAAGTTACCAGGACTAATTGTGTTGACTCTGATTCCCTTCGACCCGTACTCTGTAGCTAATCTTTTCGTCATTTGTAGGATTCCCCCTTTAGCTACTGAATAAAATATACTACTACTTTTTACTTCTTGATATAAACTCTGGTCATGTCCTAACAGACCATATATAGAAGAAATATTTATTATTGAACCACTTCCTTGTTTTAACATTTGTGGAATGATAGCTTGTGTACAGAAAAAACTATGAGATAGAATATTATTGATACCCGAATCCCATTCTTCTTTTGTAATATCTTCTATCGATTTTCTTTCTTCACTAAAAGCATTATTAATCAATATATCGATAGTATGTTCGTTTTCTAAAATATCATAGATTCTGTTTTTGACTTGTGTAGGATTTGTGACATCACAACGAATAAATGTCAGGTTACCATCAAAATCTATTTTTTTAGGTCCTCTTCTACCCATGACAAATACTTTAGCTCCAAACGAAGCTAGAGCTTTCGACATCGATAGACCTAAGTGACCATAACCTCCCGTGATTATGGCTACTTTATCTTTTAAATCGAATATGTTTTTATATTGTTGTTGTTTTACCATCATAACAACTTTTTCTTTCTACTATCATTACTGGTCCTTTTGCCATTTGAGCCTTTTTATAATCTCGTATAACTTCATCAGGTGTCTTAGGTTCAAATATAGGAAAATCAACCATCTCTCTGAATACATTTGTGAAGTCTTGTGAATGTGTGGGACCAGAATAGAAAGGTCCTCCGTCAGCTACAACCGTTCTTAAAATGACAGGAGCTGTAAATTCACCATGTGATAATCTTTCTACGTGATTGATGTGATTTCCTATAGCATCAGCTCCAACTAACATAAAATCATGTCTTTCATAATACACAACAGGTTTGATACCTTCAAATGACATGCCTAAAGCAAGACTACCCATGAGATTTTCAACAACAGGAGTTTCAAGTTTTTTACGTTCAGGTACACCTTCTAGTGTTCCCATAGCATTTCCGAAATCACCTCCTACATTATAACCAATAAACATTGTGTTGTCTTTTCCTAATTCTGTCATGGCTTGAGTTACAGCTTCTTTATACGATAAATTTTGTGTTTTGATTTCATTAAACTCAGGAAAAGTTTCTTGAGGAAATCTAGGAAAATATTCGTCGTCTGTTCTCATTATTTTTTTCGTTTCTGATAAATCACAGAAATCTTTTGTACGAGCATGAGGAAAAGGTAACTTGTAGTGATATCTCATAACACAAGACTCAGGCCATTTTTGTATCTTACTTGTTCCCCATCTTGTTTTTTTATTAGCTATGATTGATTTATCGTTATCTTCTATAACAAACTTACAAGGTAAATCCCAACCCTGAACATATCTGACAGCTTCAGCAAAGTTTCCCGTATCTTCAGCTCCATCACCTACAAAACACCAAACTTTTTGTTTTGATTTTTTTCGTTTCAAAGCCCAAGCTATTCCTGCGGCTATACCCGGAACACCTCCTACGATAGCTGAAGCAAAAAAGTTTCGTTCTCTGTCATACATAAACATACTTCGACCATCTAATATCTTTTGTTCTATCTCGTCAGCAGGTAAACCATGTAGAAGAGCATGATAATGATTTCTATGTGTAACTAAAACATAATCATCTTTTTCTATATGTGTGAATATATTCAATAGATGATTTTCATTCCCACCACTCAAATGAAACAAAAATGGAAGTTTATTGTTATTGTAATGATTTATTATTTTGTTTTCGAAATTTATCAAATCTTGTTTATTCATTTTATCTCCATGTAGGTCCAGTTACCCAACCAACTATCGAATACCTTGTTCCCCGTGTAATCGGAGTAACTGAGTGTCTTAAGAATGACGGAAACACTAATAAGGTTCCTTTTTGTCTTACCGTTTCAATATCAGGTCTACCAGAACCTTCACAATCAGTACGATTTAAAATTAAGTTACAATCATCGTACTCACTAGAATCTGATAATTGTAGTGAGAATGATATTTTTCTATGTAAATCTACTTCTTCACCCTCAGGTGATTGAGCTTTGTCACCTTCAAGATACATAACGTCTTGATGTTCAGTATAGAAACCTCCTGAGTTTGTATCGTATTGCATAAATTGTATATATTCTAAATTAGTGATATCAATATTATTGAACCATTTTTTATTAGCCGCATCAACCGCTGATATTAATTTAGCAAATATATCTCTCATTTCCTCGATATAGATATTACAAAGTTTAACTTGTCTAATGTTTGTATCTTTACGACCATCTCTACTACCTCCAACTTTACCTTCTTCTAAACCATCTTTCAAACCTTTGTTAAGACATTTTAAAGTCAATATATCACATTCTTCAGGTGTGAAATAATTTTCAAAATACGACCACATACTTTTCATAATAAACCTACATTTCTATTATACATCGACCAGATAATCCTTGTCCTGAACGGACTATATCGAGAGCGTCATTCACTTGATATAAATCTAATCGATTTGTTATTAATTTGTCGAGATTGAGTTTTCCTCGTTTATAGAGACTCAAATACCTGTTTATATCGACTGAAGGGTTTGTGAGTCCTCCATCACTATCCATCAAAACTTTACCTTTAAAATGTTGTAATACTGAATGTAAAGTTAAATGTTCATTAGGTTTCGGTTGTCCTACCATTATAGTCTTACCACCTCCTGTTGTCATGTCACAGGCTTTCTCAATAAGTTCAGTATGACCTGTTGTATCTATAAATACATCAACTCCTGAACTACCTACAATCTTTTTTAAACTTTCACGAACATCCTCTTGACTTGTATTTATCGTATGTGTTGCTCCAAACTCTCGAGCTAGTTCTAATTTATGGTCATGAATATCTATAGCTATAATAGGATTACCAGACACAAGAGATGCTCCTTGTATTACATTGAGGCCTACACCCCCCGAACCGAAAACAGCTACTGATTGACCTATTTTTAATTTAGCTTCATTATTGATTATACCTAAACCAGTTGTAACACTACAACCCATCAAGGCGGCTACATCATATGGAATATCATCATCTATCTTTGTTACTCTGTTTTCAGAAACAATAGCCATCTCATTGAATGTAGTGACTAATCCCCCTCCTACCATTTTACCACTACTCTCTGAAACATATTTAGGAAACTCTGATTCTATCCCGTCTCCTTTTCTCCAGTGCATCACTACTCTATCACCAGGACTTACCGTTGTTACTCCTTCACCAACTTCGAGTACTTTAGCACCCCCTTCATGTCCGAGTAAACAAGGTAAAAATTCTTTTTTAATTTTCACACCTGAAATATGACCTAGTTGAGCTCCACATATACCACTACTTCGTACTTCAACTAAAACTTGTCCAACACTACATTTATGTTGTAAGTAAAGTTTTTCAACAACTAAAGGTTCATTAAAATTATAAATTACAGCTGCTTTCATTTCTGAGTGACTACCTCCACACCGTGTTTTTGAATGACTTCTACAGAACATTCTTGTGCGAACTTTATTGAAGTATCTGGATTATTATTCTTTAAATAGTGTATTGTAAAGGCAGCTAAAAACGTATCACCTGCTCCTGAAACATCTCTTACTTCTACTTTTTTGAAAACAGGATAAGTTTTATTTTGAAATCTACAACCTTTACCTCCTAATGTAACTATTAGTTTTGAATCTATACCAGGAAAATTATTGTAATAAAGATTATCTAGTAAATGTTTTGTTTTTTCATACTCATATTCATTTAGTTTTATAAAATCAGCTTTCACACACCAGTCATCTAATAATTTATTAGTTTGTAGGAATGTAGGAGTGTCTGTCTCTAAAATCAGTTTTAAATCTTCAACATTTAGAAATCCCTTATCATAATCAGATATTATTATCCCATCGTACCCTTTAAGTTTTTCTTCGTCATGTTCATATTTGTTGTCTACGTAATCGTGTTTATCGACTCTTATTATCATTTGATGAGTTCTATCATCAACGTAACGTATTTTTTCTATCGTATTTTTATTTGTGATAATATCACAATCATAACCTAAAGAACGTACGTTAGCTGCTACATTACCTGCCATACCCATATTAGATTTACTTTTTGTGGGTTGAAAGACAGGAACTGGAGCTTCTGGACACATACGTTCACAAGTACCATATTCGTATGTATCTTTACAACTATCACCTATAACTAATATTTTCATTTTAAAAAATCCTTATAATCTTTAATACCTGATTCTAAATTGTATTCAGGTTCCCAACCTGGCATCCATTTACTTTTATCAGATTGAGTATGATATTGATACCAATCAGGTATTTCATACTCTTGTTTATATTCGTAGGGTATTTCCATTAAATCTAAAACATCTTCAAATAATCTAGCTTGTCCACTACCAACTTCGTAAACACCTGGTTCTACATTATTAAATAGTGGATAAATTGTTGCCCTTACAATATCTTTTATGTAAACAAAATCTCTTTTTGGTTTTTTAGGAAAAAGTTTAAATTGACCGAGTTTATAAGCCTGATATGCAACTGAAGCCATTTTTCCTTTTCTTTCTTCACCTGGACCATATACGTTAAAGTATCTGAGAGCTATGAAATCCATATCAAGAGCTTTTCCATAATCTTCAGCTAATAATTTAGACCATCCATACACATTACTAGGTATACCATCAACACCATCATTAGCTGCTGATGATGAATAAATTACTTTTTTATTATATTTTTTAGCTAAATCAAATAACTTTTTACTAAAAATATAATTAGTCATCATCATTGAAGACATATTTTGGTCACTTGTATCTGCGTTAGCTCCTATATGTAGGATAACATCACAATATTTAACCCTAATAGCTAATTCGTTTTCCCAATCAAGTTTTTCAGTAAAATCACGTTCAATCTTATATATTACATACATACTATGAACATCTGTTAGTGTTTTCATCACATTACGACCTATAAAACCATCACAACCTGTTAAAAGAACTCTCATTTATTACTCCTCCGTATCAAAGAAAAATACTTGTGTTAATCGACCATTTTTTAAATTATCACCAAAATAATCTAAACTTTTATGAAATAATTGTCCATCATAAAGAACTAATTTATTATATTCATTCGAAACTTTTTGAACTAATTCCCATCTAAAATATTCTTGACCTTGTGATTCTACTTCTTTAGCCTTTTTTTCATTTTGTCTGGTATTTGTTATTCCACTTTCTCTATGTTTATAAAAACCTGTACCTGATGACGGAGGAGCGTCAGGGGTCAAATAACATAAACCAGCCCATGTGTTATTGGTATCTGCATGAATCCAGGATTTCTCCCAAGCATATGTTATTTGAAATGACCCGTTGACGTCCTCTGAAAAATTACTTATTTTACCTCCGTAAGGAAAAATTATATCCTGTATTACATTTTGTATTGATGAATTGATGTAAGGTTCAGTTCTTATCCCAGGATAGTTTCCTTCTTTCGAAAAAGGGAGTGATAAAGCATCACGTCTTACATCATCCGGATTTGTATAAAAATTGTTTATTGTAATAATATCTAGGTTCATACTATTTTCCAATCTGAAAGTCCTAATATATCTTTAGCTATTTCCTCACTTGTTTGATTTAGATAATTACGAGGATTCTTAAAAGAAGCAAATAAATTCGTTGTAGGGTACCTGTTTCCTATTTGTTCAGGTAAATTAGCCTTATCCATAATATCATAATGTATAGCATGACCAGATAAATTAGCTCCATATTCATCAAAGGCAAAACGACCTATATCGTAACTCGCATAAATATGTCCAGCTAAATTTTCATTCCAAGAAGCCGTAACTACATAAGGTATAACTCCATCTTGATACTTATCAATTATATAATCTGACTTAGATTGTATAGTTAAATTACAATCGTGTTTTTTCTGAAACTCTAATGCCACTTGTGCCCATATATCAGCTTCTTCATCATCGCTAGTGTGTAATTTTACTACAACGTTTTCTCCTATCAAATTAATTCGTTTTGAAAATATAGTAAAGAATCCGTAATCTGGATTGAACTCTTTCACTTCAACAAGCCAGTCTATATAAAAACTAGCAAAAGCACGTTGATAGTGTTGTAGTCCCTTAGGTTGGGCAGGAATGACACCAGATGTTATCCAGTGTATTTCTTGTGATTCAGTTATGTGATTAAACAATACTAAATATTGTTTTCTACAATCAAAACCTTTATGTTTGTATGTCGTTGATTTTTGACCATGAATTGTCAATGTGGGTCCTTTATAAAATGACAAATTAATATAAGGAGGAACACTCCTTAAAAAACCCTCATCTAATCGTTTTATTTTATTGTTCATCAGACCATCCTATTATTGAATCAATTTCTTCTTGTGAATATTTTGTACCCAAAAATACATCATTTAATTTTTTCGTTTTCCATTCTCCTAACTCGACTGCTTTTTTTAGAGTAGCTCCTAAAGCAAGTCCTGCATCAGTCATAGCAGGATAAACGTACATTTCATCCACCCAATCAAGTTCATTAAGTTTTTGATTTAACTTGACATTTGAAAATACACCACCGGCTACTGCTACTTTTGTGTATTCGGGATAAACTTTATGTAAATGATTTAAATATTCTTTCATCCTATTTTCTAAAAATAATTGAACATTATAAGCTAAGTTCGCTGCTTTTTGTTCATCATCTCTCGTACCTCGTATCGGTATGACATTTATATCCTCTAAATATTCAAATACTAGATGTATACCATAATCAGAAGTAGAAAGTCCTGCAGGAGTAAATGTCATTGTATGTTCATCGTATTGACATAAAAAATTAAGAGCATTATATATTACTTCATCATAAACACCATGTCCTGCTAGACCCGTAACTTTACCCTCATCTTTATGTATTCTCCAACCTAACCAACGTGTTGTGTAAGCGTACATACAAGGTATTGTTGAACTTTTACTAAAAAACATAGTACTTAAATGTTTCATCGTATTGTCTTCTGCTAAATATAATTTACCATAAGTGTTTTCATGTCCGTATAAATGACCTAATCCTCCCCCATCGTATGAAATTACTAATGTAGGTTCGTTAAATCCTGATGTATAGTAAGCTCCATAACAATGAGCATCATGATGATTAACCATGTAAACTTTTTCTTTAGGAACATCATGTTTATCGTTCCAAAATGAAGATACAGCACTTACAGGAGTAGCTGTACAAACGTAATCTGCCTCATTCATTTTCATGTTAAATTCGTTTTCGATTCTTTGAATTGATAAATCAGGTAATGCATTTAAATCATCACAAACTTTTATACGTTTAGGTCTTTCTTCTTGTATAGCAGATACTATTTTTCCATCTTTAAGTAAAACAGCTCCTGCATCATGACAAGTATTTCCCCCATAAACTCCAAATAAACTACTCATTAAAATAACTCCCAATCTGACAATCCTAAAATATCTTTAGCAACATCTTCATCACTAAGATTGTTCGGGTCTCTAGGATTGAGTCCTGAATAAACCATATTAGTTTCGACAAATCGTTTACCTGCTGGATACGCTTCAGGGTACGGATTCGGTATATCAATTTGTTCTTGATTATCATCTAACACACTTAGAATATGTCCTGCATCTCTAGGTTGTTCAAATCTTCCTATATCATAAGTTGAATAAACATTCATCATTTCATCTTCCATATCTAAAAAAGAAATACCAAATTCACGTACAGCTCTTCGTTGTAACTCTTTATTACTCACTGCAAAATTAAGTTGACAATGATGTAGATTTTTATAATCAAAACATACTTTTATCCAAGTACACATTTGTTCCCAATCATCGGTGTGTAATCTTATTTGAACGTCTTTATTATAATCACTATATTGATGATAATTAACAACTTGAAATCCGTATTCAGGACTCCATGTGCTAGTTGTTAAGACCCAAGGTACGTAAAATGAAAACATTTGAGAGCCGTACCAACCAGGAGGGTTTATACTACGACTCATCATAGTATTCATTTGATTTCTTTTCTTATCTAATATACTAAAATCTATTTTTAAAAACATATCATATGGTGTTTCATACGTACTACCATGAATATCTATTTTAGGTGTAGAATTAAAAGTATAAATAAAGTAAAGATTACGAACTGACAGATTACTCAACATAGTAAACAAAATCCTCCATTACTAAATAATCTACAACTCCGTCCACTAAGTGTTTGATAGCCTGGTCAGGTCCATCTATTATAGGTTCTCCATGTACATTGAATGATGTATTAAGAAGTACCGGTATGTTTGAAAGTTTTTCATATTCAACAAGTACTTCGTAAAAAGGATTGTAATCGAATACCAATTGAGGTCTAGCACTCTTATCAACTTTATGAACAACAGCAGGTATTTTATCTATCCATTCTTCTCTTGTATCGTAACACATTGTCATAAATTCAGCCGTGTAATGTGATTTATTATTAGTGACAAATATTTCATTTGCCTTTTCTCCTAGAACTATCGGAGCAAAAGGCATTACTTCATTTCTTCCTAATCTCTTATTTAATTTTTCGTGAGTTTCAGCATCTGTCGGTCTTACTAATACACTTCTCGCTCCTAATGCTCTAGGACCAAATTCAAATCTTCCTTTGAACCAACCGATAATGTTCCCATCATTAAGATAACTAGCAACTGATTTCATATCAGCCTTGACTCGTTTAATTTTTTTATTATCCATTGTAACTCCTTGTATTATATCATCAATATAATCTTGACTAAATTTACTACCATAAAATAGATGTTTAAATCTTTTAGATTTCCATTCTCCTAATTCAACTGCTTTAGCTAAAACACTTCCTAAAGCATTACCTGCATCATTCATAGCAGGATATATATAAGTCTCGTCAATCCAATCTAATTCATTTACTCTCTGATTCAATTTAACATTAGCAAAAACACCTCCTGCTAAAGCTACTTTTTTATATTCAGGATATAACTCATTCATGTGATTTAAATATTCAATAAATTTATTTTCTAAAAAATATTGCATATTAAATGCTAAATCAGCTCTTGACTTTTCATCATCTAAGTTTAAAACTTTGTTAAAAATAAGACTATTTAAAACATGATTTATTCCTGTAGCACTCTCAGCTTGTGAATTAGGTACAAACTTTTTGATACTTTTATCATACCAACAAATCGTTTCAAATGACTTATATATTTCTTCGTTATACTCTCCGTGTCCTGCTAGACCCGTAACTTTACCTTCATCTTTATGAACTATCCAACCTAAATATCTAGTAACAGCAGCATACATACAAGGGATACTTGCTGTATAACCCATCGGAAAAGAATTTATCAATGACATTTTACCATTTTCTGCTAAGTATGTTCTACCAAAAGTAGTCTTGTAACCTTTTGATTTTGAAAGACCTCCAGCATCATAAGAAGCTACAAGTGTTTTTTCATTGAAACCTGATGTATAATAAGCTCCATAACAATGTGACTCATGATGATTGACAATAAATATTTTCTCTTTAGGTACAGAATGTTCATATAAGAATTTTGAATCTATTCCCATCGGACTTGCTGTACAAATCCAATCAGCATCTTTTAATTTAATACCAAATTCTTTTTCGATTCTATGTAAACTTAATATAGGACTTGCATATTGGTCTTTATAAACTTTAACTCGTCTCGGTCTTTCTTCTTGAATGACTGATTTAATTTTTCCGTCAACCATGTAAACAGAACAAGCATCGTGAGCACAAGACCCTCCGTATATTCCTATGATTTTACTCACGACATTCCTTCATCTTGTATTGCTTGCATATCAGTACAAAGTTTACATATAAAATCAGGAGGACTACTTATATAACCATGTCCCATGTACATAAATTCTTTATACTCTTCACTATCAAATAACTCTGATATTGTTTGAGTCGATAAGTTACCTAAAATATTTCTTTTCTGCCAATCATTACAACAAACCGTTACACTTCCATCATATAGAACGTGTAGACCTTTACCATCAAAAAATCTAGCACAAGTAAACTCATTGTCAGGTCCTATCTCTCTTACTTGTTTATTACCTCTCCATTCATCAAACAATCTTAAATCACCAGCTCTATTTTGAAATAACATAGTGTTCCAACTATATTGACCGTAACTATCGAATAAACTTGATAAATGTTTTCGATAATCTTCAGGTTCATAAAACCATAAATCAATATTTTCTTTAGTGTAGGAGACTTGTTCCTCCATACTGAATACAGAACTACCATGAGGGTCAGCTCCGTGATATCCCATTATATCAATAGGAATAATATTATCTCTTTTGTTATTGTATTCGAGAAGAGACTGAATATTTTTTACTACATCTTCATATTGATATCTACTACCCATGATTTCTTCCCACGATTCTTTATCAGTACCTCCGAAATGTACAAGTATACCATAATGTATTCTACCATCATTGAAATCTTCATATTTTAACATCAAATCAATTAATTTTTGAGAACGTTCTGGTGTTAATAAATTAGCATTTGTAGGAAAATTAATTCTAGTATTAGGTAGTTGTTGATAAAAGTATTCCATTCTTTCTAAAAACTTAGGGTCGGCTGTCGGTTCATTTCCGTTTTGATAACTATAATGACCTCCAAATCCAGGATAAGTATTTTTAATATCTAAAACTATTTTTTCGTAAAGTTCATCCTTCATATATCCTGGGTTCATTGTTGTCCATGCATAAGGATAAGGACAATACACACAATTCGAAGTACATACTGAGGTTGTCATGATTGAAACGTATTTTAAAGGTTCTAATTCTAGTTTTGAATTTTTTATAAAATTTTTCATAGCGTTATTAGCTTTATTTTTTTTCAAAACAGAATCAATACGTTTTTGTAGATTCATATCATTTTTTCTAGTATCTTTCAATTTAGACCCTTCCATAAATTATTCTCATCCATATACTCTTTAACTTTATTTATTACCATCTTAGGTGTAATAGTTGTACTACATTCAAATTCTCTTTCAGTATTAAAATGTCGAGGACAAAACATCCACATATCTCTTTTAAAAGGATACTCCAAACAACAATCAGTACAAATATTTTCATTGTATTCATGTTTTTTAGACCTTGAAATAATTTTATCAGCAGGTATCAGTAGTTCAGGGGGTTGAAGATTTACAATACTAATAGTAGGTGTTCCAATCATCCAAGATAACCAACTCATACCTGAATTAAGTCCTATAAAAAAATCAGCATATTTTAAATCACTTATTCTACTTTCAAGGTTATATTGTCTTCCAGTCTTATCTATCACACCGTCGAATTTATGTTCGTTCCACATAATTCTTTTATCCCATTCTCCTCCTCCATAACCATATTCTTCATCTCGATTTAAAACGAGTACTTTGTAACCAATTGAATTAAGATAATAAATTAACAATTGCCAACCTAATCCGTAATCTTTTGATTTTCCTCTTTCATAACCATAGTTCCAAAATTTAGCTTGAGCAGTTGACATTGTATTAATACATACATATCTCTCTTGAATATTTCTTTTATATTTTTTAAGATTTATAATCGGTTTTTCAATTTCAAAATCTATTCCAAGAATATTAGTTGTAGTTTGACCTAAAGCTACGGTTTGATAATTAACTGGACTATGATTAAAATTAAAAGTTTTATCGTTTCTTCTTTCTTCAGTTTGACTATCGTGACTCAAACCTTCCCACGACAACACATATTTTATATGTGCTACACTACTAAGTGAATTAGTAATAAACTCTATTTCAGGATAATTATCTTTCCAAAGTTTCGAGTAATCTCCTGTAGTCCAACATATAACTTTACAATCATTGATTTTTCTAAATCGTTCTATCTGAGGAAACCAAGCTATACTATCACCTAAAGAACTAGAGTCTAATACAACTAATACGGTTTTATCTTTTAAATCTAATCTATAATCAAATACTAATTCTTTAGAACTATTATCAGTAATTTCAACTTTCCAAGGTGTATACCAAGTTCTTTCAGTCGACACATAATGACCAGGAGTAATTTTAGTTTTATATTTTAGACTATTATCTGTTGTATCAGTCACAATTATATCATAAGTATCATGTTCACCATTTACGTAAGGTTTCATTCTAACTTTGAAACCATCTTTATAATTTTCATGTGTGATTTTTTGTAAATGTTTACCATCACATTGTATTAAATCTCGTATTTGTTTTTTTCTATCTACATTGTAATCTATACTAGATAAAATATCATATGCTTTTTTAGCACAAACTTTCCAATCAAATTGTTCTCGTATTGTTTTTGATTCTTTTTTTGCCTTTGATAAAAAACTTTCATAATTTGATTTAACAAGTCTCATCTTAATAGATAAATCATTAAAATCAGGTTCGTAATAATTTCCGTTTCCTGTATCAGTTGATTTCTCACCCAATACTTTGACAGGAATACCTTTATCTTTTGCAAATTCAAGTTGACCACTACAATCTGAATATATAGAAGGTATACCGCATGCCATAGCTTCGATTAAAGGTAGATTCCAACCCTCACTTCTCGAACATGAGAGAAAAACATTACTGGTTTGTAACTTATTAATATAATCTTTTATATCTAAATGAGAATATGTTTTAATTCTAAAATCTTCTATGTTTAATTGTTTTAAAATATCTGTAGTAAATATATTATTTTCATCAAAAGTATTATCTGTCAATAATATTAAATCAACAGGTTCAGTTGAGTCAAACGTTTTCCTAAAAGTTTCAACTATTTGTTGTGTCGATTTTCTGTATTCCCATCTACCAACCACTATAAAAGAAAATCTATTATTTATGACAGATTTTGTAGATGGTTTAAATAATTCAGAATTGACACCTTCATTCACAACTTTTATTTTAGATTCCTCTAATCCTTGTGAAATGTAACATTGTTTTTGCCAGTTTGTAGCTACCCAGATTTGATGAAATTTTTGTAGTGTCTTCTTAAACGTTTTTTCTAATTTTGTAGATTCTGTAACACAATATGCTATATTGTAACCCAAGTAATTTTGACTAAAATAATGATGTGATTCTGATACTAAAACTATGTTGATATCTTGTTTGAAGTTTTTATCGTAGGAATATATAGACCATTCTTGTGGTTCATTTTCATCAGTTAGTGTTGTTTGTTCTGATAACATAGATTTAAGGTCATCCGTGATATAAGGCTCATCGTCATGAGGTGTATCACTTATACCTTCCCATGTTTGACCAACACTAAAGTTTCGTATTTTTAAAGGTGTTAATTTGTTTAATGCCGTCAAAAACTCACGAGCATGAACATTATAACCAGCATTACCAATAACACTTGTATGGACTTTTATTCTCATTTAGTAACCTATTTACCAGTAATAAATATCAAATTTATTACCAAAACATAATTTTTTATCCTTCGAGAGTCACTATCCTTGATTTGAGAGCATACACTCTTTTCGTAAGGTCAATCAAAGCTTGAGTTGATAATGTAGCTAAACCAGCATAATCAAGTCCGTAATAAGAACCTGAGACAGGAGCTCCTGCTTTTACACTTGTATCTGCTCTGACTAAATCTTCATCTTCTTGTGTTCTATGAACTAATTTATAAATAAAATCACCTGAACCTGTTATATCTCTTAAATCTTGAGCTATTAAACCTGTGTGGATATTCCAGTCCATAGAGGCACTAATTGATTGTTCGATTTTAGCACTATCAGTTGTTACCGTTCCATCATCAAGAGAACGTGTAGGTAAGTTATCATAAGTGAATGTATGAAGTAAGTTGTCTATTTTTTTAATCTCATCTAAGGCACTTTGACTTAATGAGGCTTCGAGGGGTTGTATATTTGTTTTTAATCTTGAATCAGAAACCGTCGATGGAACGGTTGCTCCATTATGATACCACCAAAACAATCCTGTTCCACTACTATTCTGTAAATGAAGTGGGACTTGAGGAGATTTACTGATAAATCCACCACCAGCAGCACTAATTGCCATAGCATAGTTGTAGTTACCTGCTGATGAAAGTTCTTTCTGACCAGACCAAGTTAATGTTTCATTGTCATCCCAACGAGTATCACCAGCACCACCTCCTGGACCCGCTGGTCCAGCGCCACCTTGAGGACCTGCACCACCAGTACCGCCAGTACCGCCAGTACCGCCGCCACCGCCTTGGCCACCTGCTCCTCCTGTTCCACCAGTACCGCCACCGCCACCGGTTGGACCTGTACCGCCAGCACCACCAGTTCCGCCAGTTCCACCCTGACCGCCTTGTGCTCCACCTGGTCCTTGAGTTCCTATTCCCCCGGTACCACCCTGTGGTCCAGACGAACCCGTTCCACCAGTTGCTCCACCACCACCAGTTGCTCCGGCACCACCCTGTGGTCCTTGAGTTCCTATTCCGCCGGTTCCTCCAGCAGCACCAGTACCACCAGCGCCACCAGTCCCACCAGCAGCTCCAGTTCCGCCTTGTGCTCCAGTTCCGCCAGCAGCTCCAGTTCCGCCTTGTGCTCCAGTACCTCCTGTTGTACCACTTGTACCAGATGATTGAACACGAAACTCATCTCCACCGAGTTCTAAGTCTTCTGCTACCTGTAATGTAGCTACTCGAAGAGTAGAAATATGTGAACCTGAAATTTGTGTTGCGTATCTTAAGTGTCCAAAACTACCTGAAGTAGTCATGTTAGCTGCGTCAACTACACTTGATGATACTGAACCTATTAATCCCATTTAATCTTCAAGGGTAGTTACCCTTGCCTCCAAATCAGTTACGTCTTTTTCAAGGTCTATTATAGCCTGAGTAGATAAAGTGTTTACACCATCATAATTAAATCTATAATAACCCCATTCTTCATCCACTTTGTCTTCATCTTCGTTTATTCTATGAACAAATTTTCTTGCGTGTGCTGAACCAGTCAACTCAAGAACTTCTTGAGCTACATAACCAGTGTGAGTATTCCAATCCATTGATTCATGTCCCTCAGGGTCAGCTGAGCTAGTAACATCTACTGAAGATGAATCGTAAAACTTTTTTATGAATGTTGTTAGTTTACCATCAAGATATTCTAGTTCTGATTTAGCATCAAGACTACCACTCAATGGTGTTAAAAATTTCTTAGACCTTCTATCAGAGATTGCATTTGGATAAGTATTACCACTACCATAAAACCAAATTAAACCACTTCCTCCGTAGTTTTGTGTGTGAAGAGGTCTATCTTTACTTCTCACGACTAATCCGTAGTTATTAGGAGCTATACCATCAAATTTAAGTTTGAAACCCTCACCCGTTCCAGTCAACGTCTTCATTCCAGTCCAACTCAATGTCTGATTGTCATCCCAAATAGTACTAGCATCTGTTCCCGTTGGACCAGTAGGACCTTGAGGTCCACTACTACCTTGTGCTCCGGCACCCCCTGTTCCGCCAGTGCCTCCTTGTGCTCCACCAGCTCCTTGAGGACCCGATGAACCCGTTCCACCAGTACCGCCTTGTGGGCCTTGTGCTCCTTGAGGACCAGATGAACCCGTTCCACCAGTACCACCTCCAGGACCTTGAGCACCCTGAGAACCAGTCGAACCCGTTCCACCAGTACCGCCTTGAGCACCGATACCACCAGTACCGCCAGCAGCTCCAGTTCCACCACCGCCACCAGTTGCTCCAGTAGAACCAGTTGAACCTGTTCCGCCAGTGCCTCCGGCTCCTCCGGTCGCACCAGCGCCTCCTTGTGCTCCACCACCACCAGTTGCTCCAGCACCACCAGTTGCTCCGGCACCACCAGTTGCTCCTGCTCCACCCGTTGCTCCAGATGTACCCGAAGTACCACTCGAAGCGCCTGTAAGAGCTGTAGCTCCTGCTATACTAAGTGAACCGACTTGTAATCTACCTACAGAGGCACTTACAAAAGTTGACTGAGTTACCTCACCAGAAACGTATATAGTACCGAAACTTCCGGTTGAAGCATAACTACCTGATATTGTTCCTATTAATGCCATACTATATTATCCTAACCTTCAAGAGCCACCACTCTTGATTTAAGTCCTTCGACTTCTTTCATTAAATCTATTGTTGCTTGAGCTTTTAAACTAGCTAAACCATCGTAATCAAAACTAAAATATGTTTCTGGTTCTTCTATTAAAACATCGTTTATATCTTCTCTGATTCTTTGTACAAATTTATTTACGTGAGCTGACCCCGACATTCCGTCCGAACCTGTAATCTCCATCACATCTTGAGCTATGTAACCTGTAAGAGTGTTCCAGGGTAAATTAGGATTAGGTTCTGTAGCTTTGAGAGATGCTGGCCAAGAACCAGTATCTTCTTGATTAGCTATAAATGTTTTAGCTAATCCATCTAATTTCATAATCTCGGATAACGCACTACCTGAGTTACTAATACTATGAGATGGGAAAGGTGTAATATTCTTTTTAGTACGTCTATCTGACATAGGACTAGGTGTAACATTTCCACTTGAATACATTTGAACAATAGCTGTACCAGAACTATTTTGAAGTTGTATATTCGTTCCACCTGATTTCACAACGAGTCCCCAACCGTTACCACCAGTATTTCTGATTCTTGTCGTGAAGGCGTAGTTTCCTGAACCTCTGATTGTTTTTTGATTAGCCCAAGTTAATGTGGCATTAGTTGTCCAATATGGTGAAGTACCTGACGCACCTTGTGGACCTGCTGGACCTTGTGGACCTTGAGAACCTTTTCCTCCTGTTCCACCAGTTCCGCCAGTTCCTCCTTGAGGACCTTGGCCACCTTGAGCGCCTATCCCTCCTGTGCCGCCTTGTGCTCCCTGACCGCCTTGTGGACCTTGAGCACCGATACCACCAGTTCCACCTTGTGCTCCGCCACCGCCTTGACCGCCTTGATTTCCTTTAGAACCAGTACCACCTGTACCACCGCCACCGCCAGTTCCGCCAGTTCCTCCAGCAGCACCAGTACCGCCTTGTGGACCTTGTGCTCCTTGACTGCCTTTTGAACCTGTACCGCCGGTTCCGCCGGTTCCGCCTTGAGCACCAGTACCACCACCGCCACCAGTACCCCCTTGAGCACCAGTACCGCCTTGAGCACCAGTACCACCTTGAGCACCAGTACCACCTGTTTCACCAGAGTCTCCACTCGTTTTAGCTTTAAACAAAACTCCACCAACATCAAGTTTTCTTGTTTCGATACTAGCGAATGAACCAGTAGATATAGCAGAGCCTAGAAGGTTCTGCCTCACTTCGCCTATAACATTTAAGCGACCGAAACTTCCTGTCTCTGCAAAACTTGATGATACAGAAGATGTAATTAAAGCCATTTATTGGTCTCCCATAACTTGATTATTCAACTTCGATTAATCCTATTTTATATTTTTTACCAGTGTTGTTATTTATCATATAAATATCATTCTCACCCTCTTGTAGTGTCCAATTACCAGTAGAACCGTCAACATCATTTCCGTCTGTTCCCATATTACTGAAGTGCATATCAGCTGTAAATATGTTTCTCCATCTTGTATCTGCTGCTCCTAAGTCATCTTCATTATCACCACCTGGTAACACATTGTTGCCTCCTGGGTGTAGTGTGATATCACCATTAGCTATGATTGACATATTGTTACTACCATCAACTTCTATCTTTTCAGTATCAGCTCCAAATGTAAGACCTACTTGAGCTGGTATATTAACATCAGCTGTAGCAGTAAGATTGATATCTGCTCCTGAATTAAGAGTTAAGTTTGTACCATTTCCTTCAATCTTTTCACCATCATCACCAAAAGTTACACCAACGTTAGCTGGTATATTGACATCACCAGTAGCATTTAAATTAATATCACCTGCTCCTCCAGTTCCAATAGTAACACTAGAGTTACCTGTAATAGTTGTGAAACTTGAAGCACTCATTTCAAGAACGGTACCACTAAGGTCTATTCGAGGTGATGTTATTGAACTTGAAGCAGCTGAATCAATAGTCGTGTTAGCTGCGGCGTCTATATCAATACTTCCTCCATCTATATCAATGATTGAGTTAGCATTCTCATTACCATCAATATGAATAGCTGTTCCTCCTGTGTGGTCACCTTTCAAGACAAGTTTATCGTCAGCTCCTCCTGCCTCAATAGTAAGTGTTCCATCACTCGTTGTAAAGTTCGAACCTGCTCCTGCGTCGATTGAAACAGCACCACTCGAATCAACTGAGAACGTATCGTTATCTACATCGACCGTTCCATCAATATCAACTACTCCATTTATATCAACACGACCCGTGAATATTGCATTTGAGGCTGATACATTACCACCTACTTGTATATCTGCTGCATGTGAACCACTTATCAAGTTAGCATTTATAGTTGCTAAAGGAACACTATTATCTGTAAGAGTAAAATCACCTCCGTCAGCATCGATATTGACATCACCTGCTACGTTTAATGTTAAATCTCCACTTGATAATGCTATCTCTGTTCCATCTATATTGAAATTATCAATATCTACACCACCATCAAATGTAGCTGAAGGTGCTTCGAAAGCTACACTAGATGAAATTTTTGTACCCGAATGTACGTATCGTAAGTTAGCTGTAGTACCATCGTCACCAAAGTTTAATCCTGCTCCGTCTAAATCAGCACTAGCAGTACTACCACTAGCAACCGTTATCGTTGAGGATGAAACAACTAACTCTGCGTTAGAAGCAGCTGTCTGTTCTCCTTGAACCGTTAAGTTTCCTGGAATAGTTACGTCATTACCATCGAATGTAATACCCTCAACTAATACAGATGCATTTGTTGAAGTGATTTGTAAATTACTTGAACCATGGTCACCTGTAATGTTTCCATCTACCGTTATATTACCATCAACATTTATACCCGCGTCTGCTTCGACAGAACCATCAAATCTAACATATCCATCAAACTCGACATCTGGGTCTGAAGTTGAACCACCAGTTCTACTAAATAAAGTGTCTTGATTAGTATCAATAGCAATTACATCAGTACCACCTTCTTGTATCTTGACACCTGTAGCTCCGTCGATTGTAAGTTCACCATCTGAAGAAATTTCTCTTACGGCATCAACACCTAATTTGATTGTATCATTAGCTACGTTTATTTTTCCAAATGAACCTATTGACGTTGATGAACCACTATATCCACCTACTGAATCTATAGTAAGTTTTGAACCTGTAATTTTATTCGGACCATGAGGGTTAACTACGAAACTACCCGTGATTTCAACTGAACCTGTAAATTGATGTGAATCACTTATTGTGTCACCAAATATTGTTGAACCTTCACTAAATGATTGAGTCATGTGTGTTACTGAAGAACTTACAATGTAATTTTCAGCTATGACATTTCCTTCAGTTCTTATATCTCCTGAAGCATTTATAGTTGTAAATGTAGCTGCTGCTGCTGACTCACCACCTATTACCGTTCCATCGATTTCACCATTGTTGATGAAAGCTGTCACGGGGTCATCATCTGTACCTAACTGATTAGCACTTATTGTTCCTCCAACAGAAATTGTTGCTGCTGATGAACCACTTAATGTTGCAAAATCTTTAATCGTTGTACCATTAATGTTGATACTATCGATTTGAGCTTCTGTGATTGCTGAGTTTGTACCTAATGTAACACCATCAATAACTCCACTATCAATATCTATGTTCGTGATATTCTGATTGTTAGCGTCTAATGCTCCTGCTAATTGTGTAATAGTTACTGAACCAATTGTACCTCCGTCTATCTTATCACCACTAATTTGGTCATTAGCTAATGTGAGTGTACCTCCACTTACGTCAAGAGTTTTACCTGAACCAACCGTAACATCTGTTCCATCTATTGTACCACTATCAATATCAATGTTTGTAATATTTTGATTATTAGCATCTAATGCTGCTGCTAATGAACTGATTGTAGCATTAGTAATTGTAGCATTACCATATGTAATTCTTCCTGAACTTGAACCACTTATATTAGCACTTGATGTAACGTCAGCTGTAAATTCTGATATACCATCAAACTTTGTGTATCCATCAAACTCTACATCAGGGTCTGAAGTTGAACCTCCTGTTCGACTAAACAATACATCTTGATTTGTGTCGATAGCTATGACATCAGTACCGCCTTCTTGAATAGTAACTCCTGTACCACCATCTATTGTGATAGCTCCTGTAGCATCAATTTCGTTATCACCAGTTACTCCAACTTTGATATTTCCTAAAGTACCACCTCCTGCTGTAACATTACCTCCAACCGAGATAGTAGCTGCTGATGAACCACTTAATGTTGCAAAATCTTTAATCGTTGTACCATTTATATTTATATCGTCTATCTGTGCTTCAGTTATAGCTGAGTTAGTACCTAAAGTAACAGCATCTATAGCTCCACTATCAATATTTACGTTAGTCATGTTCTCGTCTGAGAAATCAATAGCTCCTGCTGCTTCGTAAGCACCTATTTTAGTAGCTGTAAGAGTATCACCAGAAAATGTTAAATCTGAATCTTCTGATAGTACACCATTAGTTCCGTAAATAGCAACTCTACCTGATGTTTGACTATCAGCAGTCAATGTAGATGCTCTAAATCCATGAGAACCGATATCTAAATTACCACCAGCTGTCAATGAAGTGATATTATCAATAGTACCTCCGTCAACATCTATTGATGTAAAGGCTCCAGTTGAACCACTTAGAACTGAACCTGTAATAGCTCCACTTACTGATAATTCGTCTTGTAGAGTTGCAGCACCTTGTATATTTGCTGTACCATCAATATCTAAATTACCTGTAGCTGATAAATTACCACTAGAAATTATGTGTGTAGAAGCAGTTACAGCTCCTGATAATGAAATTCCGTCTGCTCCACTTAATGTTAATAAACCTCCTGATGTTGATAAATTACTAGCTGCTGCTGCATCTATCGATATACCGGCAGTACCATCAATCGTTATTGCTCCACTTGAGTCAATATCTAATGTATCAGTATCAATATCAAACGCTACATCTGAATCTCCACCTATTGTGATTGAACTACCATCAAGAGTTAAAGCTCCTCCAGCATCAATGTCTACCGTACTAGAAGGTGTAAGACTAAATGATGTCATACCCGTTTCTGATACAGCTCCTGAACCATCAAACTCCCAAGTACCTGTATCATCACCGAATGATGCTCCCCCATTTCCTTTAGCACTCAATGTTGTAGTGGCTTCAATAGTTGTTGTTGTAGTACTATTTATGGCAACGGTTGTAGCACTATCAATATCTACTGGTCCTCCACTAGCTGAAATTGAACCACTTAAAAATAAATCATTCCATCTTTGAGTTTCACTTCCTAGATTAAAACTATCACTTGCATTAGGTATCAAATCTGAAGTTAAATCTGCTGTAATTTCTATTGAATCAGTATTAGCGTCACCTAAAGTAAGATTACCTCCAATGAAAGCATCTCCAGTAACGTGTAGTTTTGAACCACTGATTGTAGAACCACTTACGTCTGCTCCTCCGAAGTCAAAACCATCTTCTGTAGCTGCTAATGTTTGTATAATACTATCATCAGCAGGATTGACAAAGTTTAATGAACTTGTCGAGACAAATATTTCTTTCCAAGGTCTTGCAGCTGTACCTAAATCGTGAGACTCTTTAGCGTCTGGAATCAATGAACCACTTATGAGTCCAAAACTTCCTGTTGAAAAATTTCCTTGCGCCCACCGTTTATCTGGTTTACCTAACTTTCCTTCGTTAGTAATTCTGGGGACTATATTTTTTGTTGCCATTTTCTTTCCTAATTAAAATACGATTAAATCTTCAGCATCATCTAAAGATAAATCACCTACTTCAGTTGCACTTTTAAAATAATTACTCACTTTGAAAGTAATATCTTGACCATTATCTAATAACTCAAAATGAGGGTCCTCAATGGGAAAAAATCTATCTGTAGGTGTCAAATCATTATCATCATTAAATTCAAACAATGATATAGGTTTGAATCTAGGGTCTTGACCTATATATCCCATAAATATCTCCTATTAAGTAATTTCTAATATAGAAGCTATAGCTTCTGTACTTCCAGACACATTCGGTTGTACTACTATTGAATCTGAAGCTTCTAAGTTTAAAGGTTTATCTAATACAAAAGTTCCCCCTGGTAATATTGGAGCATTTGTTATAATACTCGAAGTTGTTGCTGCTGTAGCATCATACAACTTTAAGTCAGCTTGTATTGTTTCTTCACCAACATTTGATATAAATACTGCGTGAGCGATAGCTGTTGTGGCTGCTGGTGTAGTGTATAAATAATTATCTACATCCTTCGAAGCTGCTACTACCGTAGCATTTTTAAACGTATTAGCCATTAAAATTTCCTAAACTTTATCATATATAAATATACATTTTTCATAAATCTTATCCTCCTAATGCCAAAGCAAAAGCTATAGCATTCGGGTCTTCCTCGGTTATATTTGTTATTTCAGAACCATCACCTATCAATTTTCCGAATGAACCTGTTGATAATGATGAACCACTTACTAAATGTAAATTTGTCATATCGTTCTTCAATATTAAAGCATTACTTCCCATACCTGAGTGATTTACACAATAATAATACAAATGATTAGGTGTGTTCTTATCGACTCGTAATTCTATAAATGAACCAGCTGTACCTTGGTCAATAGAACTTGAAAAAACTCCAGTCGTATATTCACTAGCTCCCGCATGTATTCCATTTTCAGTTTGACTGAATTTGAATGGGTGACCATTATTAGAATTATCAGATTGGTCAAATCTATACGATTTACCCTCTTCTACACTAAAATTAGGAGCAATTTCACCTTCAAAAGCGTATCTATTACCTGAGTCTGTACTGATAACAGATAAATAAATTTCCTCTGTTAAATCACCAGCTACGACTTTTCCTAGTGATGCTGTTGCTTCGACTGATAAATCACCACTAGCAGTAATATTTGTACTCGATACTGATTCTATATAACCGAACTGATACCTTTTACTATTTGTACCTAAATCATACGTAACATCAGCATTCGGAATCAAACTAGAACTTAAATCAGCTGTGATGTTGATAGAATCACTATCCGAATCACCTATTGTAATATTACCACCTAATACTAGATTACCTACTAAATTCGAATTTCCAGCTATTTGTAATCTACCAAATGAACCGGTTGAAGTGAAAGAACTACTGACGTTACCACTAGCAGTTACGTGAGTTGTTGCTGCGCTTCCTAATTGAATCGAGTCTTGACTAGCGTCAACAAAGATTGCTTTATTATCATTTTCTGATTCGACTCTAAA
>Ga0098041_1000207_pt1 | contig 24099 bp, 60 predicted proteins | sample 8_EtaG_FD_77066 | JGI IMG/M metagenome (GOLD analysis project Ga0098041, IMG submission 77066) | Marine viral communities from the Subarctic Pacific Ocean - 8_ETSP_OMZ_AT15162 metaG | ecosystem: Environmental > Aquatic > Marine > Oceanic | place: Pacific Ocean | collected 2015-01-08
GGGCAGCAATTCCAATTATAGGAAGTGAAACTAAGTTGTGTATTATTCACAATGGAGAACATATGCACACAGCAAGGAATTACAAGGATGCAATGTCATACATAAAGAAACAAATTTCTATTGAGAAGAAACTCAAAAAGAAAGGTTCATTGGAGAAGTTTTTATGAGTGAAGATCAAACACCACTTGAAACGTGGAATCGTGCCAAAACTTTATTATTAGAGTCATTGTATAAACCTGACCATCAACTGAGAAGTTGTGCTTACAATCAGGAATGTAAGGATGAATTGATAGCAATAAGAGATCAGGTGATTGATATGGTTCAATCAATGCCCAATCCTCATGTAGAACCATTGCCATTTGGTAAGAAGAATAGTCATGTAGAACCTACCATTAATACACCACATGGTGATATTAGCGAGACTCTAATGAGTGGAGCATTAGGAGATTATTATATGACAGAGAAGAGGGAGTATTAATTATGACTGAAAAGATTGACACTCAAGGAATGAGTGGTGATGCAGTTGAAGGATGTACGGATAATGTATATCCTCACGATGAAAATGGAGATCCTATTCTTCCAAAAGCTGAGTTTAAAGAACTACCTATCTTTGATACTAAAGAGAGAGCAGAGTTAAAGGAGATTATGCTAGAAGCATTAAAAGAGTATCATAGTGTACCTGATTGGCAGAGGAGACACCCTCATTGGACTTTAGATCAGTTTCAAGAATGACTAAGAAACATAGTTATACTAATCCAGAAGATAAGTTTGATGCTGCTTATGTTGAGGCACAAGTTACTGAAGGTAAGAAGTATTATGATGAGCAAGGATGGGAGACCACCCCACCCATTTCTGATAGAGAATGTATCTTTCGGTGTTTAGAGAACTGTATCAATCTTGCTGGACTTGATAAGAAACAAGTCATGAGATTAGCAGAAGACTTTAAGACTAAAAAAACAGAGTTTGTAAGAAACGAGGAGTATCCAGTATTATGAATCTTGATTCTATTATAGTTAGTGATTTTTTAGATGATCCCGATAAGGTCAGAGAATCTTTAATTAAACAGAATGTTGAGTTTGTTATTGATATGCCTGAAAAATTTCCTGGTAAAAGAACTCTAAGGGCAGATGAAGGTTATCAAAAAATGGTGGAGGAAAAGTTGGATAAAATTCTTCCATTTAAGTGGGAAATGGATATGAGTTCATCAACTTATTGTTTTCAATTATGTTTAGAAGGTGATGAGTCGTGGATACATGTAGATCCGACAAAATGGGCAGGTATATTATATCTAACTCCTGATGCACCTAAAGATTCTGGTACTGTAATTTATATTGAAGATTATGATAAGGTCATGGGAGAAACTATTAAAAAAGTTAAAGAGACTGGAGATAATTCTTTATATACAAGTGTGAGGAATGAAAATGAAATAACTACAGTAGTTGGTAATGTTTATAATAGATTATTATTACTCAGAGGATATTATTTACCACATAGAAGTAATATTTCTGGATTTGGAGATTGTTTGGAAAATGGTAGATTAACACAAGTATTTTTCTTTGATGAGGTAAAATGAGACTAGGAATTATGTGTTCTGGCAACGGAACCAACTTCGAGAACATAGTTACAAATCCATTATGTAGTAAGCATGAAGTTGTGTTGATGATACACAACACTAAACAATGTGGTGCTGTCGCAAGAGCAGCAAAGTTTGGTATTCCTCATGTAAGAGTACCACATAAAGATGAAGATCACATGATAGATCTCTTTGAAGCATGGAGAGTAGATCTTATCATACTAGCAGGATATATGAGAGTATTAAAGAATCCATCTAAGTTTCCATGTCCTATCATTAATGTTCATCCATCATTACTTCCTAAGTATAAGGGATTACATGCTGTTGAGCAAGCAATGGAGTCAGGAGATCTTGTTAGTGGGTGTACTGTTCACTATGTGAATGAAGAATTGGATGGTGGTGAGATAATAATGCAAGGTGAGGTTCCAATATTACCAAACGATAGTGTAGAAACATTAACTAAAGCTATACAACGGAAAGAATATGCTATACTACCAGCAGCTATTGATTCATTACAATAAATAATCATACCTATTAGGTGTTTTTATGCTATCCACTCAATACCGTTTAAGGTTAGAAGGAATATGTAAAGATATTGCTTCAGGGAGAGAAGTTAGTCTGGATGATATGATCTGGGCAAATAAGTTATCAAAAGCAAATACCGCAGCAAGAGGTATGTTAAACACTGCAAGAAAGATGAATCAGACACCTGAAGATTCTTTTCTGAATAGTTTGAATTTAGGCGACCCCGATTCAAACAATCACCGTAGGGGTTTTGGAGATCCACAAGATGTTGTGGACTGGTTTCATCAAGATAGATCGGACGATTGGAGGCAACGTGACTAAAATGGCAAGAGGACAAAAATTGAAATTGACAGATATTATCTGTAGAATCATTACAACTGATGGAACAGTTGATCTTAATGAGAGAATATGGATGAATAAGTTATGTGAGAGTAATGAAGAGGCAAAGCAATTAGCTGGTGCTATGCTCTGTCCAGACTTTTATGATCCCGATGGGATAGATCCTGCCTTCTACTAGGCATAAATTTTTGTTACAAAGTAGTTGTTGATACAGACACATTTGTAATAAATAATTGGGAGAATTAGAGGGAACAAGATGACCTGAAACTCCTATATCATGTAGTTCAAATTGTAGTTTACGGAGTTTTTATGCACAACTTAATACCACATAATCAACTGTCATCTGAAGATGACCATGATGATTTACTAGCGGAATACTACGAGTGCTTAATTGACTGCGAAGACACTGCTTCAAGTTGTAAACGTATCTGTAGGGAGGTTTTAGTTTAGATCTAAACGTACACATTTCTATTCTAACATGACAATTCACACACATCCACCTTAAATAGTTTCAAAAAATCAAATAATCAGAAAACCCTTGACAAATATTGTCAGGGGTTTTATAATATAAAAAAGTATTTTTATAATGAGTGATATTAGGGTCTATGATAACTTTGTAAGTGAGGAAGAGTTTCTTCCTATACATCAATATTTTGTAGATACTAGAACTGGTTTCAATGGTGAGAGTGTTCCTTGGTATTGGGTAGATGGTGTTAATAAATTTGGTGATGGTAGATTTATGTTTGTAAATCTCTGCTATGGCAATCTTCAGATTGTAAATCATACCATGTTTCAGGTTTTGGTTCCTATTCTAATGAAAATAGATCCATTGTCATTAACTAGGATTAAAGCAAATTTAACTGTAAGGGATGATACACCAGTTGATGATAGTCATTATCATACAGATGATAACTATTGTAATTGTGTAGAGGATGGTGGTAAAGGAGAAGATGCTACCATGACTACAGCAATTTATTATGTAAATACAAACAATGGAGGTACGCAATTTAAAAATGGTGAACAAGTTAATAGTGTTGCTAATAGATTAGTTGTATTTCCTTGTCACATGTATCATGCACCTATAGGGCATACTGATGAAAAAAATAGAATTGTAATTAATTTTAATTATTTTCATTCTCAAACAGGTATTTAATTATTAGGAGACTATGTTATAATGTACGAACAAGCATTGTTAGAAATGAATAACCCATTAAGTTCGGTTAAAATGGTAAGAGAATCGTATTCTAGGTACTTACAAAAGAACTTTACTGAAGTTCAGGTACAGTTTAGAGATGAGGAACCAGCGTGGATACCTTATGATACATTACTAGCAATTAAGGAAAATGAAGTTGAATTTCAAAGGAGAGTAAAAAATGGAAATGCATAATGATGATGATTGTATCCCATGTACTACAACAGGTGTAGAATTACATTTTGAAGACAAACATTGGTTAGCATTAATAGAGCGTGGTGTTAAGGGTCTGGGTGGTGATATGAATACCCTTACTTGTTATGACTCTAAACAACAATGGAAGAAACTAGAAATTATCTATGATGTTAAGGATAAAACATGAAGAATACTATTAGAATTGCTGGAGCTCAAATACCAATTAAAGATAATGACATTCAATTTAATAAGAATGAGATTTTCAAGGCATTGGATTGGGCAAAGGAAAATGCGGTTGATTGCTTATTAACACCAGAAGGATCTTTATCAGGATATGGTTCTTGGTGGATGTCAAAGATGGAAGAATTGGAGGGTTCTTTATTAGAAGTTGAAGATTATCAAAAGAAGGTTGGAGTTGAACTACATTTAGGAACACTTTTACAAAATAGAGAACATATAGGATTTGTAAATAGAAATCATATTAGACATTATGGGAAGGATGGTAATTTATATGGATTATCCAATAAAACATATATTGTACCTGGTGATGGTGCATGTCTTAATTCAACTGCTGGAGGATTAAGTCCACTATACCCATTTAATATGCCTAATGTAACTAAGAATGACGGTCAACCATATCAAATTCTTGGTATGGTGTGTAATGATATGTGGGGATCTAGTAAAGATACACATAAAGATGATGTTCCTGATATGGCATTAAATGAAATGCTAGTAGAAAGAAAAGTAGATCTTGTATTTCATGCTACAAATAACTATAAGTTTCCACCACAAATGATTGTTGAATCTCCATATATGAAAGAAACTTTTGATATGTGGCATGAGAGTCATTTAAGGATGACTGCATGGGGAGCGTGTTCAACAATATTAACTGTTGATGGGTGTACTCCTTGGGCATGGGATGGTGATGAAAATGAGTATAATACTTATGAGTCAGGATCTCAAAGTGGTGTTATAACTGGTTTAGGTGAGAGAGTGGTTGGTGTTCCAAGAACAGGAAGACAATACTTTCATTATGATTTGGACATTAATGCTAGAGAGAAAAACATACTGAGACATAATGCTTATAATAGTAAAGTAATGGATTTAAAGGATGATGCCAAATCAAGAATCATTACAAATTAAGTATGAATCACAGATAGATTCTTTCACTTTTATGTGGGAGGGTGAGATGAAGTATTTTCGTGATTATGAAGGTGCTGAAGATTGGATTCTATTGAATACTGCAAGACAGAATGAATATAATAGAAACTGATTATGGAATGACTTATGTTCCTTTCATCAATACTGAATTAATATCACCCTTTGCTCCAGAGTGGAGATTTTACATAGCAGAGAAGATTCTATCAAGGATAGATTGTAACAGATTAAAGAATTATCTTTTGAGTAAACAACCAGAGATTCTTGCTATAAAAGATAAACTTACTGATGCTGGAACTGGATTGGGTAATGATAGTACAACTGCCAGATTCAGATCATATAATGTAATGACATGGGATCAACCTGATATTAACATATTGAAGGAGGAGATTTCTATCATGCATGATAACTACTATAGGGATATAGTTGATAGACCAACACCAGAGGTTTCACTTGGTGGGTGGATGAATATTATGAAGAAAGGTGATAGAATTAAGAGACATAATCATGGATTCTTAGATAATACTTACATAAGCGGTCATTTTACTGTTTGTTGTGACAGTACCAGAACTGTATATACTAATCCTTATGAACATTGGGATGAGTTTGAATTATTAAAAAGAGTTGAGGAGTATGGTCTGGAATTTAATCATTCATTATATGCCTCTAAGAATACTGCAGGTCAATTAACATTATTTCCAGGATATATTCCACACTTTACTACAGAACATAGATCTGATAGTGATAGAATAACATTAGCATTTGAAATCATACCAGAATATGAAACCATTATTTAAATTAAGAGAAATTGCTTGGGCAATAGTGTCTGAGGTAGAGGATTGGTTATATCCTTATCGAACTGATGATACAGAACCATTATGGGCAGAGAAAGATGTTGATGATGATAGTGTAGTAACCTATATGAAAGCACAAATGGATGCTAACAACGATAGGATAGATCGACTACAATCTGAGATGCTTTATGTTACTTCCCAGATAAATGATATAAATACTCACTTGGGAAAAAGTAAGAATAGTTCTAATGAAGGACAAGAAGGCAGCAAAACTATTGTTGAAGAGGGCAAAGAAACATCCTGAATGGTATAGTAAGGATGAGATCAGGTATGCTAAAATAGTAAAGAAGAGAATTAAACTCGGAGAACATAATGAAGGACAGTTTGAAGATTAACAAGAGGGATGATGGTTCATTTGAGGTTGAGTGGGACAGAAAAGATCCTAACTGGATGTTTATGAATGACTTGACAACAGAGGAGATAGAGAGTATAGTACAAGAAGCAATCAAGCACGATCAGAATGAGCGACAGAGACAACAACCGCAGTTATTCTCTGAGTAATTTGGAGGATGCAGTAGAGGATGCTATAACATCCGACTGTAGCCCAGAAGAAATTTACGATACCATAAGGACAACCCTTAGAAGAAATTTAACATATCATAGAATATGTGTAAGAACTGCTAATGAAGTCTTAAGACTTGTTCATGGAACTGAGCATAAGGATAAGGTTATTAATCTACATGAACGAGAGTTGGATGCTACATTAACTGATTGGCCAGACTATACAGAATTACCTGATGATAAGGAAGTATCTTATGATGAGTGGAGAAGGATTGAAGATCCTACTTATACTGAAAAAGAAATGACCCATCAAGAAATGGAAGATGCTGGTTTTGAAATGACAGGTGATGGTATCTGGTGGCCAAAGGATAAAGAAGTTAAGGAAGAGACACCCGACTATGATAATCCTTATGTTTGTGCTAAAATAGATGAACTTGCTGGAGACAACAGAAACTAATGCTTGACATTACAACTACCAAGAATAAAGAACTAGGATTGTGGGATGTAACTGCAACTCTTACATTACCACCAATCACAGTAACTAGATTGAAGAAAGATAAGAGTGACATTGAATATGAATTGCGTAATGCTTTCAGTGAAGTCATTCAAGAGATCGTAGAGAAGCATTGTGAGGAAGAAGTCTAATGGCACTATCACAACAGGTAGAATATTCTCTTCGAGAAGCACAAGAGGCATTAAGAAATGCTTTATCTTTTGCTGCCAGAAGTGAGAAACCTTATGTTAGCAAGCATATCGCTGATATGTTGGCAAATATCGAGAATCTAGTGGACGCAATAGACATTGTGGAGAAACTAGAAAACCATCGAGATGGTGATAATGGATTATTTGGTAACTACTTCGAGAAACCCGAAGAAGATTAAATAAATATTAAGCATAACTGGATTTCCTAAGTAGTTATGTTATAATACCAACACAATCACAAGAGGAGTATCATGTATGTAAACTTAGACGAGAGATACTTGTCGTATCTACAATCAGAAAAGAAGTTTAACATAGATGGTGTCAACGAGAAACTTGTTAACTATGGTTGGCATTGTGATGGTAACGAGATTAAGGGTCACTACGTTACCACCGAGAATCATAAACTATATTATGATTTAGATAATAATTTCAAAACAAAAGAAAGCGTTAAGCAAGCAACCCTGACCTAAATATTAATGTAAGTATAGGTACTTATTATGAAATCAATAGAAGATCACATTCAACACGATAAAGAGTTGATAGACGATCCTACAGTTAATGCTGCTGCTAGAAGGCATTACAAAGATGAACTACATGATTTAGAAGAGTATGTGGAACATCATAAGGAAGAAATAAATGCAGGAGATCACCATGATCCAAATTGTTTGGAACTGTTTTGTGATACGCATCCAGATGAACCTGAGTGCTTAGTATATGATGACTAAGATCATCCGACCACAAGTTTGTGCCAATTAAATAACTGTCACAAGACCCCTACACAGGGGTCTTTTTGTTTGTATAATAAGAGAGTAAATTCAACTAACGCAAGCGTTAGAGAATCCATGAAACAATTCTTTCAAGAAGTCTTAGAACTTCCATACAAGTCCAATTCACAGGACAATCCTTTACATGAACTACAGGTAGAGGCATTGCTTAAGAAGCATGGATTCAACTACATTTCTCAACCAAATGGAATACAGGCATCACCTGATTTCAGAGTCACACTTGACAATGGTAGAACTGTTGATATAGAATGCAAATCATCCAAACAGAACTATCCCACATACAATGGCGGTTTACCGAAGAAAGGGGTGGTTTACATATTCAGCAGTAAGAAGTATAATGATACTACTATCTTCTTTGCTGATGATATAGTATCTGATACAAAAAGAGATCTTTATCGTGGTTTACTTCATAGATTAAATGAAGTGTTGGTAGAATACCAAAACGATGAAGATTGGCAAGCAGATGATAGAGGTTTTGACTTCTACATCCGTAACATGTATGTTCAGAATGGTGGTGCTGGTAAGAAAGATTACTTCACTCATACTGATCGTGAGCGTTGCGAAAACAATGTACTTAATCATTCTTGGTAATTATCAATGACATCATCAACAACTTTGAATGACTCTCAAACAATTCTTTTGAGTTTGATTCAAGAGGAATTTAAAGAGAAAATACCATTTTCTTTAGATGAAATCTATACCTGTCAAATGCACTGGAATAATGTATATTCTGGTAGATATGATGAGGTATCACGAAAAGCAGGAGTGAGATGGGATCTCCAAGCACTGAGAAATGCAGGACATATAATTTTTATCAATAACAATGGACTTTACAAATGGATTCAACCAATGACCAATTCTGATTATGCTTCAGTGAATGAAACTTTCAATACTAAGTTTGAAGAAGAGACTGATTCCTCCAGATGGGATAAGGATTTTGTCCTTGAGCAATTAAATAATCCTTTAGTGCCTGTACCAAAAGGATTAGGTATAACATTTGTAAAAAGAATGTATATTTCAAAGAAGAATATTCTTGACCACGATAAAGCAGTTGAACTTGGTATTGATTTAGGTCGTCAGCAAAGAGTTGGTGATGATTATGATAAGCAGTGGAGAGATGAATTAAATGTCTCAATAATGAGGGATGGATGGTCATACACATGCCCTCAACCTGCAGTATCTGAAATTAAACCTAGAGCAGGTGCTACGATTACTGAACCAATTCTATATAAAAATCCTAAAACAGGTGAGGAAAGTTTATTAACCCACGTTAATAGAGAAGGTAGGCATCGTATATTATGTGATAACCCAGATCACCCATGTGATTTGATTGATGCTGAACATGAAGATTATCTTGAATTGTTTGGCACTACTTCTAACAATCCCAGTACAAGATATAACAAAAAGGTTACATCTGATGCAGATGCTATAAGTGCTGTTAGAAAGTGGGTACAGAAGGGGAGGATTTCTTCTGATTGGAATGAACTTGAAAATGATATAAAGATTGCTAAGGTAAAGGAATTCTTGAGGGAACATTACCCACATGTTAGTCCTGGAAATCGTGATAAACCAGCACAATTAATATGTTCGGCAGAAGGTATTGAATCATCAATGCGACCTTGGACAAAAACAGTAATGGAGGATTATCTATCTTCTGAAATGGGTATTGAAGTTGGTATAAACCATAAAGATAAGGTTATACGTCTTGCAGGTATGATGAATAGTAGAGAAGTTGACATAAGATTTATTCGTGATGTTGAAGAGTATCAAGTAAAATATTCTACCACACATCCTGACTATAGGATTGATGTTTACTATACTTTAAGTAATGGTTCTGGTAAAGATCAATTAGTTACAAGTGAAAACATTAAAACACTTAGAAAGAATCAAAGAGACAAATTTGATTTATCTGCTACTCATAATAGAGAGTATGCTGAATTACAGGCAAGTGGGAAGTTATTACCAATAAGATACCACGCTTTACGTCAAGATAACGAAACTGAAACAGAAGATAAATTTTATCACTAATGGTTACAATTAAAACTGGTAATTGTCAAGAGGTTCTCTCCACTTATGGGGAGAACTTCTTTCACGCATGTATAACTGACCCACCATACGGCATGGGAATGGATGAGTGGGATCACTCAGTTCCAACAGTTGATATATGGAGAGAAGTCTATCGTACACTGCGACCTGGCGGATTTTGTTTATCATTTTGTAGTCCTGAATTGTATCATAGGATGGCAGTTAATGTAGAAGATGCTGGTTTTATTGTTAAAGATCAAATCATGTGGATGACTACAACTAAGATGCCAAAACATAATAGGTTGAAACCTGCACATGAACCAATAGTAGTTGCTCAGAAACCATATAAAGGATCACTTCAAAGTAATTTTGAAGAGTGGGGATGTGGTTTAATTGATACCACTAATACAAGAATACCTTGGGATAAGAAACCCCCTACAGGTTGGGTGAAGGATGGTGCTAAACGTAGAACATTTGGTAGAGAAGGCAAGACTACAGGCACACAGAAGGAATTTGGTACGGTTGACGCTAATCCTAATGGTAGATACCCATCAAATATAATAGGTGAGGTACAGAGTGAACACCAGAAGTATTTCTATGCCCCTAGAGCAACCCGAAAAGAGAAGGGGAGTGATAACGATCATCCAACAGTAAAACCTGTTGATCTAATGGCATATCTTATTAGAGTGTATTCTCCTACTGGTACAAAAGTATTAGATCCCTTCTGTGGTAGTGGTACTACTGGAGTAGCAGCAGTACAAACTAACAGAGAGTTTGTTGGTATTGATCTTAGTGAACACTACACCAAAATAGCAACCAGACGGTGTGCAGTTGAGGAAGTGTCACAAGAGTGGTTGAACCCACTTGAAGAGGTACTATAATAAGCACATGGGAAACAAAAGAGGTTCCTAACTACCTGACTTAGAAGCAGGACATTACCGTTGGGGTAAAATGAACAAGTAATCGCCTCTTTTTGTTTCTCTCACCATTCATTCGCATTTTTCCCCAATGGGTACTCGTTCACGCATAGGACTACAACTTGAAGGTCAAATCATTTCAGTATATCATCACTGGGATGGTTATCCTGAGTGGTTAGGCGTTACACTTGAAAAGAAGTTTAACACAAGAGAGAAGATTGAGGAGTTGATTGATGGAGGAGATATGTCCTCTTGTGACTCTGAGTATGGATGGGATTATTCTGAAGAGAATAAGAGAGAGGTAACTGCCCCCACATACTACTCAGAGAGAGGCGAGGACTGCCCACCAAAGATCTCTGAGTCAATCACAGAGTATCTTGACCAAACAGAGAGAACTGATGGTGAGTATGCTTACTTGTTTGACAATGGTTCATGGACTTGCTATGATATAGGTCAGTATCATGGAGTGAGAGGCAGAATACTTGATATTCCTGCAGAGAATCCTGAACCTGTGGCAGTTTAAGAAGTGTCACAAGGGTGGTTGACCTACCACCCAAATCAATTATAATAAGGTCACTGGGCAAGAGAGATTGCCGATCCCTGAGATCTTAAGTTCCCTAAAAGGTTCTAAGGTCAGACATCTCGGAATCAATCTGTAAGACCCACCCACATGAGAGATATGTGGTTCTACTGCCAAAAGCAACATACATCCATTTCTGGTTAGGAGTTGTTAGTAGGGTTCAGGTGCAAGCGATTCCCAGTAGGTAAATTTGGGCAACTGGGTGAAACCTAGATCATTGCCCCACTCTCTCATTTTTCTAGTCGTGGTATGACTTAGTACCTATCCAACCTTGTAAGGTAGCATTGAAATAGAATGTGGTAATTCCTTACATAACCGAAGTTAGGTGAAGCACCTCTTGAGCATACCACACCATTTTCTTTGCTGTTTCCTTATGGTATCATCAAAATAGTGCTATACGCACTTGTTTCATAGTGAATTTTCCTTTTTTGTGTGTTAATTAAAATGAGAAGGTTTTAGTAATTTTCTTCTCATTTCCTGCCCTGTTGGTACAATCTTATTTCGTTGGGGAGCGATGCCTATCATTCGTAATGCGTGGGAACATTATGAAAATGGATGATAAGCAGTAAGACAGTGGTTCAATTCCACTTAGGGTAATTGGGGATCACCCCATATTGTAAACCGACTATTTTATTATGTCACCAAATTTCGCTGAGTTCCTTCTTGACACTACCAACAATGGTACTGAGATTCTAGCAGTCCTTGAGGATATTGTTGAAGTTGTAGAGACAGGAGGAACCGATCTGTAAACTGGCACAAGACCCCTACACAGGGGTCTTTTTTTCTCTATAATAAGAACATCAACAACGAAGTTCCCAAATGAGATACTCAGTTCATTGCCCATCAGCACCTTATGAAAACTCATCATTTGTATCACTTGACGATTGTTGGGGTTTATGCCTTGATCTTTCTGCAGAGTATGGTTACGCTGAAGTCCGTCATGGTGACTGTTTAATGGGTTCCTACACTAATGGTGGGTATGCCCTCACTAATGGAGGACAGTGACACTTAGATAACTGTCACACACCCCCTTCACAGGGGTCTTTTTGCCACTATAATAAGTACATCACCAACGGATTTCCCAATGCCTACAGTTTTAACAAAACAGGAGAGAGACAGAGTAATCGGTAGTCTCCAAGAGAACGTACTTGAGTGGACTCAGCAACTATGTGATTCACTTGCTGAGAACTACAAGCGTTATCACAGAAGAATGATTGAATCAAATGCTGCAAGATTCAATGGCGATGGTCAGAGACAAGACCTATCACGCTACGCACAAGAGCAATTAGATGCTCTTAATGATGGTACATTCAAAGGAATGAAGTTTACTATCACATCAGGTAAGAAGTACCTTAAGATCATCTCAAACGATTGGGATGAGCGTAGACAAGAGTGGAATAGTGGTGGTGTTCATGCTTTTGTGAACAAGCATACAGGTGAGGTTTATAAAGCAGCATCATGGGCATCACCAGCAAAGCATGTACGCTATGACCTAAGAATTATTAGAGATCGTGAGTATGTACTCAATCCTGATAATTGTGGATGGTCAGGTGGTTATCTCTACATGAGGTAATCACCATGCTTGTAAATTTATCCAAAGAAGAACTCTGTCTAATTTCTATCGCTCTTAATGAGTATCAAATGGAGACAGATAATTATCATCTTGATGAAATGAAAGAAGTTTCAACCAAGATTGATAACCTTTATAAAGTTTGTACCTGCAAGGGTGGAGATTAAATGTTACACCTTATTACACTATTCGCCATCTGTGCTATTGTATCTGCTATGATAGTATTAATGGTTTACAACCCCCATCATCATTAAAATGATCTCAACCACATTTTCCTTCTATCAACTTACAGACGAGGTGATGAAGAGAGTTAGGGCAGGAAAGCGTGGTAGACATATCATGTGTCCCAACTGTCAATCCATCTCTAAGGTTTATCACTTTAGTTGGTCTGCATTACAATGTCAACATTGTGAAGAGTCTATTGAAAAATCATTATGGAGTGTAGAACAATGAGTAATAATATGACTGGAACTCAAAAACTGTTGTTTATTTCTTCATTCTTATGGACACTACATTGGGGAACAAAAGTCGTATCGGTCATAGTGGATACGGTTATTCTAAACGCAGGTGCGAAAGTGTTACCACTTGGTTTATAGACAAGTTTCTACCTAATCATCATCTCACTATAGAGATAACACATCATGGAATAGATGGTGATTGGGGTTACTGTGATTGGGTTGGTTCATCTTATAAACCCAGAACATTTGAGATTGAATTAAGACCTAACATGACTGCTAGGCAGTATATAATAACTCTACTGCATGAGTTAGTACACCTACGTCAGTTTGTTAAGGGAACTCTTAAAACAAAGAGTGGTAGATTTCATTGGAATAATGAGAACATATCTCATTTAGATTATGAGAGTCAACCGCATGAGATTGAAGCATTAGAACAAGAGGCAATATTAACACAAATGTATCTAAAGGAGAAGCATGATGTGACAGTTCCTTTAGAGGCATGTACCTTTAACCTTTAACCCAATAATCCCCTATAATAAGAGTATGAAAAACACTCACATTGAGCATCCAGAAGATTCCATTCTTACTGGAGATCTATCTGTTTTGGCGTGGTTTTGCTACATGAAAGGAGCAAAAGCATCACTTAAGATAGATGGTGCACCAGCAGTTGTATGGGGAACTAATCCTGCAACTGGTAATTTTTTTGTTGGTACTAAGAGTGTATTCAATAAGAAGAAACTTAAGATCAATGAGTCACATGCTGATATTGATCTCAATCATCCTGATGAGGATTTAAGGAAGAAACTTCATGCTTGCTTTGATTATCTTCCTGATACTGATGAGATCTATCAAGGTGACTTTATAGGATTTGGTGGGGATCATACCTATCAACCTAATACATTGGTTTATTCCTTTGATGAGGTAATAGATCATGCTATCATAGTTGCACCTCATACTGTGTATGATTGCCCTACTGGTAAACTTAGTGAAGCGATTGCCAGTAGTTTAGATAATAATTTAACTTCTGATGATGCAGTTCTATTTGTTAAACCGACTGTTAGTATAGGTACTACAAATTTAATTAAAGAAAAAACAAGGTTTGCAAGAGTTATTGCTGGAACTGTCACTTATGTTACTACTTCTCACGCAAAAAAGGTATTAAAAGTAATTAATTCCTTCATAAGATCAGGTAATGAACTTGATGATGAGGAATTATCCATTGCTGCTGACTGTGACATCAACCTCATTAGATTGTGGAAGTTAGTTAGATCTATCAAGCATGACTTTATGGAGTTGTTTGAACATGATGCTAATTTTGGTACTCTCATATATGATGGTGATACCATTCAACAGATTGATGGTGAAGGTTATGTCATGTGGAGCGATATTGGAACTTATAAATTAGTTGATAGAGAACTGTTCTCTTATGTAAATTTTAACCAAACACAATTTGGGAGGGTCTAATGGAACCAATAGAACTTACAATCAACCTGACTGAGGCAGTAGAGGATCTACAACTGGGTTTAACTAAAGAACAGGTTGATTATATCGCTAATGATATTAAGCGAGGATGGGACTTCTCCCACATATATGAGGAGATAGAGACAAAGGTTGAAGAATCTGCACGTTATGCTAACATTACATTATCCACTTGATTCCCACAATGGCACAATTTTCTGAAAAAACTATTGGCAAACTTGCTGATACACTTGTTGAGGATGTGATTGATTACATTCTTGAAGATGAGAGACTCAATGAGTTCTATCTTGAGGTCATAGGCGATGCAGTCTGTGATAAGATAGGTACTCAAAATCCTGATGGTACATGCTCTATTGATGGTGGAGTATCAGCAGAGTTGATTATTGAGATAGCAAGTAGAATACAATTAATAAGCACCCCTGATGTCAGATACAGGAATACAGGTGCTATTGATGATATAGTATCATTCTTCAAAAGCAAGAAGAATCAGACAGTTTGATAAGTGTCACATACCCCCTACACAGGGGGTTTTTTGTGACTATAATAGAAGAGTAAACAAGGGAACCACCCAATGAAAGAAACAATGTATTTGGTTCTATCAGGTGAGCATATCGGTTTATGGTATGCAAGAAACCCTAAGCACTTGTATGACAAAGTTGGTTACAAGTGTGAATATACTACCAACACCCTACATCCACTTACTTCCTATCTCTAAAATGTCAGATTTATTAAACAGTTACACATTTGAAGCAAAGAAAATTGTTTACTATTCAGTAACAGTTGGTGCAGAAAATAAAACAGAAGCAAAAAGAATTGCATCTGATTTTGAACACTGCAAACATTATGAAGAGGTTGAGTATTGTGAAGGATATGATTATAAGGTAGGTAAACTATTAGAAACAACTGATGAAAAGTGGTTAACATGATGGAACCACTTGATCCTAAAATCTATGAGGCATTAAAGGATGCCACTCCAACAGTTAAGTATTACTTTCTTCTTCCACCCAAAAAAGACTAATGGCAAAACTTACTTCAACTCAACACAACGAAGTCGCTGAACAATTCGCTGAATTAGTTGTTGATGGCATGGACATGAAAACACTTGTCCAATATGTTTATGATGATCTCATAGAATATTATGAGAAGTGCGATCAAGAAGAATTGAGAGAACAGATTGACAATTATGATGAGGATTTGTATGATGAGTTGGTTGATAACGTAACCAATGAAACTGTCCTTGACACTAACAATACTGGAGGTAAGTATTAATGGCAAGAACATTACATCTAACCAATGCTCAATTTGCTGCCTTATATGATATTTTAGCAGAGACAGTTGAGTACATTGAAGGTGATCTAATTACAACTGAAGATGAGAATGGAAATGAAATAAGAGAAGATATAACTGACTATGAAGCATACCAAATCTTTCAACTAATTAAAAACATTCGGGGGGAATCCTAATGACTTACTTACAAGATCAGTACAACGAAATGCATCCAAAACCAAAAACAAAAGAAGAACAATTCCATGAATGGTTAAGTGAGTGTCCTATTAGCATCACAGACATTCAAGATAATAGTCTGGATGGATATGTAGGATATGCGGTTGACTTTGAGATTGTAGATAGTGAGGCAGAAAAAGTAGAACAGTGTGTTATAGACACCAATGGTGACTATGCTGAGTGTGTTGATCGTATGGTTGATACAATGAATAGCAGTACACCCCCTGAAGTTTTCATTCCTAATTTCCATGACTAAGAAACTAACTGAAGATGAGTATGACCTTGTAGTATGGTCACTTGAGCAAATGTGGTTAGACTTTGATCCACAATCCGAACAGGATGCTCATAATGCTATATCAAAGTTGAGAGAAATGACTGACTTTGTGCCAGTTGCAGAAGTGGCACACATACACCAGAAAAGAGATCTGGACTCGCTATAATAAAAGAGTAAACAAGGGAACAACCCAATGAGACTTGCTTCTAAAGACGGTAATATGGTTGTTGACTTCAATCCTATCAAGGGTGACAACAACCAAGTATTGAAAACATTACGTTTTCGTGGTGACACTCAAAGAGAATATCCTATTTCAAGGGATCACTTCTACTATCAGATTAGAGAGTATGTTCAGACTCACAAGTATGTAATCACTAACGACTCTATGGAGGCAGTTTAATGACAGTTCAAGTATTCGACTCTGTAGACCTGTTAGTTCAGGTCTATGAAGATTACGTCACAAAACAGGGTTTACCCTTTGTTTCTGCTGATGAACAGGACAAATCCGAACTTACCATTGAACAGGTAAGGTGGATTGAATCATTTGAAAACCTATGGGATCTTGCAACATGAACACTTTTGACTTAGATGAGTTTATTGATTATGTCTGGTCATTCTATGGTGAGCATGACGATACTCTTTATCCTATTCAGGGATTGACCAAAAAAGACATTTATGATGGTTATGTCATTTACCTTGATCGAATTGAGAAAGGTGACATTGAGTATTCACATTATTCATGGGGTGATGGAGATAGCGTAGATCGTGAGCATGTAAGAGACATTATACTGGAGAATCCAAAATTTGATAACATTAATCGTTTTTCCCTTTTAAATCAATGAACACCCCTTCAAACCAAATCTTTGCCGACATTGACTTCTTAGTTGATATTATGGGCATGAACGCTGATGACTGTGATGAGATTCTAAGAGCATGTGAGGATCTTGGAGGCATTAGTGCAGAATACTTCTGTGAAGAGTTTGTATTCATTACAGAAGATCCTGATGATATTCCAAGACTACATGATGACAATTATCTTAAAATTAATTGGACATTAAAGTAATGAAATTAGACACTACAGGAAGGGTCATTGGATCTTTCCTGATTGTGGTATCATATTTTGTTGTATTACATGTATCTGCTACCATAGGAGCATTAATGTATTTGGTATCAAACTTCATTAGCATACCATATTTTGTACGCACAAAAGGATGGGATGTAGTTGTTATGTTATCATTTCTAATTGTAATATCAATGACAAAATTACTACCTGTTGACATATTGTAACATTTCCTGTATAATGTATAAATATTAACTAACTGTTCTTAAGGGAGTCACTTGCCATGAAAACCATAACATTAGAGAACGCAGAATTTGATCTGTTAACAAATCTATTAGTAGATCACTTAGAGGAAATAAGCGAGGATGAGTTTTTTCATTCCTCAACTCAGGATGAATGTGTAAACAACATGGAAGTGACTAAGAATACAATACGCTCAATGCATTGTGCATTAGAGGATGATATTGTATATACTGAACAGGACGCAGGTTGTACTCTGTAATGAGTGATTCTGAGATAGCAGAATTTATTAAGACATTTAAATCCTTTATGGATCATGCATCCATAGAGGAACTTGCTTATATGCGTAGAGAAACAACACGCAAGTGTAATGAAACCTATTATAAGCGTAGAGCAAAAGAAATGCAGGTTACTTATGATTATTACATGAAAGAGTTTGTATTATGAGATTGAATAGTCAAACTAAGATCATGCTTGCTCAGGAACATTTGGAGCATTTAAAAGATTTATTGGAAGATAATGCTGATGGTGCATTATTAACAGCATCAATCAGGGATATTAATATGATATTAGACAGACAATTAGAGAGGTTGAATAATAGAAAGTAGTGTGGTATAATATCAATTAAGTTATATTATTCAAGTGACTAAATCATTATACATAGTTGACTATTGGGTTCCCTTTCCACAATCAGAGTATGGTGGAATAGTAAACTTAATTGCGGATGATGACTCAGAAGCATTTGAGATACTAGCATCTGAAGAGGGATTCAATGAGGACTACGTTGATCGTATCATGCCAAATGTAATTAAAGCAACTAAGTTGCCCTTACAGGATGAATATGAATCAGGTATTATAGAAGCATTTACTACTTAAAACAATGGCAGCAAAGTTATGGCGTGTAGAACAGAACTACACAAATGGATGGTTACTATTAGATGAGAAAGCAGTACATCTTACAAAGGCAGAAGCATCTCAGGTATTAGAGAGAGCAATGGAACAGGGTACAAACCCAAGAGACTTAAGAGCAGTACCCGATAAACTATGAGTTTGACTGATCCTTACAGGGGTTTTGATGTTATAGGAGTCAATAAAGAATTACCTATATTCAGTACAATACCAAGAGATCATTATCATATTAATGCAAGGTTATTACCATTAATTGAAGAGTATCGAAAGGAACATAGTGAAAGTATAACAACTAATGTTGTATGTAATTGGAGAAGTGATTGGCATGTAGAAAGTGATAAAAGATTTAATTGGTTCAATGATTGGATCTTAAATCATGTAGATTTCCTATGTAAGTATCATCTTCAAGTGGACAATGTATCATTCAGTATTGCGAATGAATGGTTGATGATGTATGAGTCAGGTGATTATGCAAAGTATCACGATCATTTTCCCTTCTGCCTAAGTGTTATATACTATGTTGATTGTGATGAAAATGCTGCCCCTGTAGTATTTGAAAATCAATTAGAAGTATTACCTGAGAATGGTAAGTTAATTATATTCCCTTCATCGGTTTCCCATGAGGTAAATCAAACAGAAGGTAAGAGAGTTGTAGTGTCCATGAATCTAAATCAGTATTAACAATGTATGAACCACAAGTCGATGATTATGTTGTATGGACTAATAGTTTAGGACAAGTCCATGAAGGGTGGGTATATTTTAAGGGTGATCCTGTAAACAATGCGTTAAGGCGTAAGCAAGGGTGGAACCCAATATCACAGTATATCACTATAGAAATACACAGTTACCCGAAACCCGACAATGTTTATTCGTCAGGCAAATTTCATAGGCATAGGAATGTTCATTGTTTACTTCAATGTAATAGAGAGAACTGGGGAGAATTAGAATATATTAAGAATAGGAGAGGCATCTCCGAGGGGTGCAGCGAGGTTGCAACGCCAAATTCTGTAAGCATGTATAAGAGTCAAGAAGGACGGTATTCCGACCCCCAATAGTTTGAGAGGGTGTGCTATAGTATCTAAATATTAATGTAAACATTTATTAAGCAATGGATTGGTTAATAACTTTAAAGATGGTTGCCATTATTCTGAGTGGGGTATCTGCATTTACTGTCATGTACTTGGCAATGATGAGTTATATGATAGAGGATAATGGTTAAGGAAGAAGATAATGTAAAGGTGTTGACTAAAGAGGATAGAGAGTTATTAGCAGACTTGACATCTACATTTGACTTAGGGACTGAGTGTATTATAGGAGAGGAGGACAATGCCTAGTAAAGAGTATAAGACATGGTTACTTGAACAATGTAAGAATATACTGAAAGCAAAGTACCCTGAAGGAGAGTACATTGACGAGTGTAGCAAAGAATGGGTTGAGAAATTCGTTACTACCAATGGGATTGTAAAATACTATTCAGCATATTTCATAGGAAAGAGTGTGGTATAGATATATTACTGAGTAAGATAGAAAGATGCCTACAGGTATTACAACGGATTGGAAAGTAGAACAATTAGCAGTCTTAAAGGACAATGGATTTGTTGAAGCAGTTCAGTATAATGTAACGTGTAATGAGTGGATTACTATAGAACCTGATCCAGCAATTTATGGTGGACATACATTGAATTCTGATAAGACTTTAGATGCTAATCATACAGCACATACTAACCCATATACTGCACCAGCAGCAGTTAGTTCTAAGGATGAAATATTCAAGTCTCAGACATACACAGGTAACATAGAGTTTGCTTATAATACACCTGAAATAGCGTATGATAATTTGACAGAATCGAAGGTACTTGAATGGGTCAAAAGTGGGTTGGGAACGACAGAGTGTGAACGTATTGAGAGTAGTCTAAGACCTGACATAACACAGTACGTTACTGACCCTGTAAGACTTGCAAAGCAGGGTGATTCATTACCTTGGAATTAAGAGAAACTGTATTGGTTGATACAATAATTAATTAAAATAAGGTTTTAAATACCTTTATAAATATATTTCTGTGTTTTATAAGGATAGTATCCTTGAGTATCCATTTGTAATCCTCTGAGGTGTTGTGGACTTAGCGAGCGTACCATGCAGAGGGCGTTTCGTCAACCCACAAGGCGAAAATTTCTGGAAATCAGGACATAAAAAGTCTTCGAGATCTTCGTGTTGACTTCGTGTCTTATTCGTGTTATAATCTAGTCGAGATCTCATCGAGATCTTCGTGTTTGCTCAACTAGATTTTCGTGTTACATTCGTGTTGACAATCTCGACTAGATCTGCTATAATATTCATATAACATCAAATGAATCTCGACTAGATCTCATGCATACAGAAACAGAACTAGATTCTCATCTAGACGAGATCTACGCATCATCATATGATGATCTAGATGACGCATATGCACGTCTCGATGTATCATATGAGGCACTAGCATATAAGCACTATGCATAATCATATGTTACACATATTATAGCATGTGCACTTTATGATGTGGCACAGCATGTGACAGTATGTGAACTGGCACATATGGCATGACACTATGAGATGTGGCATAGGATGTGCCACTTGAGAAACTGTATTATACATCGGAATGTGCCGATTTGTCAAGCGTCCTTGTGACAGTTTGAGAAGTGGCACATAGGCATTAATATTTGTTACTAATAATAATTCATCGCAGGGGGAGTGGCGAAGGTTGTTCAGTAGAGCGACCCTGCTCCCGTCTTTGCTTGTTATTCTTATTATAGATGATCAAATCTGCAAATTTGGTATATTTCACAATCATTTAACATTTGAAGGACAGTTAAAATATTGGCACAAGGGACGTAGGCAGGGCATGAAAAATAGGCAATAATGGAGCATACCCGAATTTCCCAGATGATTTTTCAGATTGATGAGCATACTCAGATCGAAGCAGCGTACAACCCAACAGGGGATTATGTGTCTTTGAGAGAAGTTTCAGCAGGTGGCGACCCTGTGGAGGATTTTGTAGATTATGATCCAATCCACGGAGCGAGCAGTCAGGAGATGTCTACAATATGTGATGAAATCCTACAATCTATGAGAAACATTTACGCCCAACAGGATGCCAACTGGTAAACTGTCACACATAACCCCTATTCTTCGGAGTGGGGGATTATTATTAATATTATTCACACATTCCCCGACATGATTAATTCAGACAAAGTAGGACACACATTTTGGATTGACCAGAACGGCATTTTCCAATCTGCTCCGACCTTTGCCGATGGAACACCCGATCTTGACAATGCCATTCCCGTGGAGGACTGGGAGGGTGACGACCTAACCATTGAAGAGTTTACAGACGTTATCCGCATTTTTCAACGTCTATCTTCTCGCAGGGTGACAGGCGTGGGCGGTACTGGTATTAACTCCGCAGGTATTCATCAGGACTCTAAGGGTAATTTTTATTTCAACCCTGTGACAGTTGACTAACCTGCACATTGCCCCTTTACAGGGGCATTTTCTTTGCTATCATTAACTTAAGTTCAAATTAATTCCCTATGGACGACCTTTTATTCGACACAGTATCAGACGAAGCAATTCAAATGCTTATGGAAGATGCTATTAACGGAACCCTAACCGATGAGCAAAACAAGTCCATAGATGAGTATTTGAACGGTTCAACCGATTTTTAACCCATGACCCAAATTACACTCAAGAACACCAAAGCACAAATCTTTGAAGCGTTACAGAGTGTGAAGGATGTTAGAGAAGAGCGTAACGCCCTAGCAATCCTTAGTATAATACTATTCACAACAACTTGCCTTTTTTAAAATGCAACCTTTGACATCTCAGATTTACGCAGCACTTAAAGAGGCAGAGCGTAAGCAAAAGGAAGAACTACTTTCTAATGCCCCACGCAGAAGAACTTCCATTCTAAATGATTTCTAAAGATTTGGGGGGTAGTAATACCCCTCTTTTCATGTATACTAATAATAACAAACGCAATCATTCCCATGACCGCAACTCCCCTTTCTTTCGTTGAATACTTTAACCAGCAGGAGGACAAGCACATCCGCACTGAGTGGATAAAGCACGTTAACGACCTTCTCAACTTTGTATTTGAAGAGGGTGAGGATTTATTCCTTAATCTTAAGGGCATCCGCATAGCAGCAGACGCACTATTAGAAGGCGACCTTGAATGGGATCAGATCTCTGAATTTGTTTCAGATCACGGCATTGCCGAACTGCCTTACATCCTTGAATACTTTGAGGCAGTAGAAAACACTACCAAAGAAGTTGTAGAGGATTTCTTAGAGGAGCAGTGCGGCGACTGTGCCTACTGTGAGCATGTAGAGGATGCCTATCACGGATGTTGGGAATCAGGAGCAGACTACGCTCAAGAGTTGGTTGAGGACTGCTTCTTTGAGAATAAGAACCCTTGGTGGGTAGAAACCGATTGGAACGCCACATGGGAGAACCTTTCACAAGATTACTGGATCTCTGAGAACGGACACGTTTTCTCATACAACTTTTAGATTAATTTAAGATTTGACCCCTCCACAGGGGTCTTTTTATGGTATTATAAAGGTATGGAAAAAACAATCACTTTCACTTCAGAAGAACTCCGTCTTATCTCTGACCTCTTCTCAACCGTTGCCTCTTTAGATCTCTATCATGACGACGCAGAGAACGAACAGGATTCAGATCCCGACCTCTTCGACAAAACGTGGGACAAAGTGACCAGTTCATAAACTGGCACACTCCCACCCCTATTTTCTCCCATCCTTCCCTATACTAAGAGTATGAAAAACAAAATGATCACAGGCAACGGTTACTACTGCTCCCCTAATATGGTTCAGTTCTGTAAGGACATGGTAGCAAAAGAGTTGCTAGAGGCATACGAAGCAGATCAGGTTCGTGCTGGTCTCCGTCCTGCCCCTCCTACCCCTTCGTATTATAACGTATCCGACAGGCATTAGTGCCTGTCTTTTTTCGTGTCCTTTTCCCTAAACCCCAAAAAATGCAAAAAAGAACAGTTTCTCTGAACGGCAAAATCTACAAAGTGACAAAACTGCCAATTGCTCACGGTAAGGCAGCAAACAAATGGGCAACCCGAACAGGTGGGCGTTATGGTGTGGCAGTCCCACCCCTGAAATATGTACCCACGGGAGAGCGTGGGGTGATCAGCAGGTCTTAGTCGTTCGTGTATCAGCAGGGGGTCCGCCGCCCCCCGCCCCCGTTTAAAAAGCA
>Ga0098041_1000210_pt1 | contig 24065 bp, 13 predicted proteins | sample 8_EtaG_FD_77066 | JGI IMG/M metagenome (GOLD analysis project Ga0098041, IMG submission 77066) | Marine viral communities from the Subarctic Pacific Ocean - 8_ETSP_OMZ_AT15162 metaG | ecosystem: Environmental > Aquatic > Marine > Oceanic | place: Pacific Ocean | collected 2015-01-08
AAGTTTCTCCAAAAAATATATTTCTTTTTAAGGGGTCATCAGGGTTATATAAAACAAAACAAGACTCTACATAATCATTATAAATACTCGCTACATTTACTTTAGCACTCCAAGATAAAGTAGTTCCATTAAAATTAGGATCTGTGACAGCATACAACCACTTATTCTGTTCAATCCAATATAATGTAACAGCATTGCCTGGACCAAGTGTTAAGCATATAGTATGTTCATAATCATGAGTGGTATTAGTACCAGTAAGGTCTATAGTACTACTATTACTAATTGCTAATGTAGAAGAGTTAATTGTAGTTATTTTGGTCCAAAGATCGTCATTACCACCTCTTGACCAAGTTGTTATAAATTTATTCTGTCCTGGGTGGTAAAGAGTATCAGGATTATGATAAGCACTGTCAGCTTCAAATACCACATCACCTGCGACTCCATCTGTAGTTATTGTCGCAGCATTTCCAGATGCTACCTGAACTGAACTACAATATCCATGATAATTTTGTCTTTTCCATGTAGTAAAGATAATATTATCTGTCGGATTAAATGCTGCACTAAAATCTTCACCATGCATTGGATCTTCGCTTAGTCCTGAAGAATTTCTATAGGTAAAAGCAGTATCCGAAGTAATATCTCCAACAGTTATTCCCCATTTATTGTTCGTCCATTTGCAATTTGTATTGGCAGCTCGACAACAAAATGCTACTCTATCATCAGCAATTTTCAGAGGAACAATACAACTGTAACGAGAGACATTATGACCATCCATCCCAACCGCAGCACTCCAACTTATACTAGTGGCAGAATTTACTTTACCAATTTTCACCACAGTGTTACCATTATTACCATCATCATATACAAGTAAATAACGACTGTTCCCTGCATAAACCAAACCCGTATGAGTAATACTACTGCTGCTGGTGACTGTAGATTGATAACCCCAACTAATGCTGTTATCGCTTTGGGGGGTTCCAATCATTTTATCCAGATTACCATTAGTTCTTACAAATGTAACTAGATAAGTATTGTTATCAGGATTATAAACCATTCTGTTATCAAGTCGATCTACTTGATCATTAGTTAGATATCCTCCATTACTAGCAGTAGCAGGAGATGTGTTAGTGGTTGTGGTTTCTTTTATTTGTTCTACTTTTCCATCTGTTCTTATCTGTACACATTTATCAGCAGCAATAGCACCTTCGGCTTCTGCTTCAATTACATTACCACCTGCAGGTAAAGCAGCCCAACTAGGAGCACCACCAGATCCTGCAGAAGTTAATACTTGACCAGTTGTTCCATAGTTAGCACCACCAATACCAATTTGACCTGCTGGACCTACACGAACTCTTTCTCCACCTTCCGTAGTCATCTTTACATGACCATCAGAACCAGTATCTACCGTCTGAACACTTGTATTTCCTGTCTGAATTGCTGTTGCATCTATACCTGTTAATTGCGAACCATCACCATATAATGTAGTAGCACTCATAATGCCAGCAGTTACAATACCAGCAAATATTGCATTACCATTAGGATCAATAGTCGCACCAATACCTGGACTAATAGGATTACCTACCTTTATTCCACTCTTCGCTGTTACAATACCTGTCGAATCTATATTAGTTACATCTTCATAAGTTAATACACCACCTACAGTGACATCTCCTGCAAATTGTCCAGTAGTTGCAGTAACAATACCAGTTACAACAGCACCTTTATCTAAAGATGGTGCCCCACCAGTTCTATTCCTAATGGTATTGACATTTATCTGAGACATTTTATCTTACTTTTTAGATATTTATGCAATAATATAGGGCAATCAATAGAGAAACTCCTCAAGTTATTTAGCCTTAATGAGCATCCCCATTATTACCATCAGGGTCAGTTGGCCATTTAACATCATGAGGGAATCCTTCTTGTTTAGTTATATCACGAAGTGCTTGACGATATTCTTTCCACTCTGGTTCTAATTCTCTATCACATAGTGCTCTCCAATCACTTTCTTTTATTAGATCATCTCTTCTCTTTCTTATATTCTCTGCATATTTCTTATCAACTGATTCTTCATCTTGTTGCCTAATACTATATTTTGTATACCATTTACCGTTTATTTCTTCTATACCATCTCTATAAGTAACTGAATATGGTGGTGGACCTTGTTTCTGTGGTCCTTCAAAGACAACATCAGTATCAAATGCATCTAATAACTTTTCATCTAAAAGTCTAGAGAAAGAAGTATTCTTATGTCTTTTTCTAAATTCTTGATCACTTAAAACTTCACCAGTACTTCTAATTCTATATTCAGTCATAAGGTTTATGCAGGTTGTATTAATAAAGATGTTGCTGTTAATGCTCTACCAGCAACTACATTTGGAACTGCTGCTGTAAGTGCTAGACTCCCATCATTTTGAACATAATATTTTTGTGCGGGTGTTAATCCAGATTGAGTGGTTGTATTACCCACTACTTTAACAGTTGCAGTTTGACCATTAGTATATCCTGCTTTACTAAACCCAATCATATTTTCTCCTGTTACATCAGTTGATGGTGGTCTAATAACTTGCACCACAGCTCCTTGTCCATTAGTTGGAGCATATGATAATACTCCTCTATTAGCAGTTGTATCCATACATGCACCAAACCATCCTCCAGTGATATTAGAACCACCAGATTGAATAGTAGTATCAGTAACCGCCTCCAGACCAGTTCCAGCAATATTGTACATCATCAATATCATATGGATATTATTACTACTATCAATATAGAAAGTTATAAATTTACTAGCAAATGCATCATAAAGTATTGGAGATCTATAATTTTGAGTCATTACACTTGATGTTGTTGGTGTCATTGATAGATGATCATTCCAAGTTACCTTCTCAGTATTAGTATTTACTTTTCCTACGATAGAATACACTTTATTGCCAAGAGATTCATTTGTGTATACACCTATTACATTTTGAGTATCTGGATCATACACAATACCAGGAGCCGAAGCTACTGTGGGATCCATAACAGTTAAAGTAGTTCCCCACGAAAGAGAACCATTAGCCTCAATTTTTATTACTGATGAGGTTAGTTTACTAGAATCGCCAGAATACCTAAAAAGACATACAAATCTATCAGCATTAGAGTCATAACAAACATCCATTTTATTAATCTGATTACCAACAAAATTATATTCACCCCCTACACCTTGAGATGAACCATCCCAAGATATACTCCTAACAGATCCTTGAGAAGCACTAGATCTACTATAAAATAGTAACCATCTACCCTTTGCTGTGCTATAAGCAGCAACAGGATATTGTGCAAGAGTAGTAGAAACTTCAAAATCAGATGAAAATGAAGGAACTGTTCCACTAATACCAGTCAATATAATGGCACGGATAAAATCATTTGTAGTAGCTCTCCATGAAATCAAGTAAATATCATCATCAGAATCCCAAGAAATATCAAGACAAGAAGAAGAATCATCATGTACAGTAGTTGCAAACTGTACTGAAGTACCAAATGTAATAGTTGTTCCACTAACAGTACCCACAGTAGCATATCCTGTATTAGATGCTCTTGAAACTACAACAACTTTATTACTAGTAGAACTATAAGCACAATTAGTTAAAGTCATACTAGTTCTACTATCAGCAGTTACTGCATTTCCTATTGCTTGAGTAGTATTTGTAATTGCTTTCACTTTACCATCTGATGTCAGAATAACAGTCTGATCCGCATTTATACTTCCAGAAGCTACAAGTTGTACTGTTGGAGCAGCTTCTATACCTGTAAGGTTTGCACCACTACCATCAAAACTTGTTGCAGTAACAATACCAGTAGCAATTACACCCCTTCTTGCTGTAATAAGTCCAACTGAATCAATATTCGTTACATCTTCATATGTTAATGTCCCAGTAACATTCATATTACCACTTACATCAACATTACCAGTTACTACAGCACCAGTTGCATTTGCTTGTACTTTTACATTACCACTACCATCTTTTAATGCAGTTGCATCTATCCCAGTAAGATTTGCACCACTACCACTAAAACTTGTAGCAGTTACAATACCAGTTACTACAGCACCTTTAGAAAACCCAGGTGATCCTGTATCATCCTTATTTACAATATCATCTACAAGTAACTGTGACATCTTCTTATACTTTTTTAGATATTTATAGAGTCAAAGGACTAACCTTTAACTATAAGTTTTGTTGGTGATAAAGCAGTGCCAGCTTCTACACTTGGTGTATCTGCTGTTAGTGATAGAGCTCCAGTATTTGTTACATAATACTTCTGACCTCCTGTCAACCCAGATTGTGTAGTAGTATTACCAACTATCTTGATTGTTGCAGTTGCAGTATCAGCATAATTAGCTGCTGCGAAACCTATAAAGTTTTCAGCAGTGATATTAGTAGATGTAAATGGAATATCAACAGTACTCGCACTCATATAGTCACCATTACCTTCATCTTGAGTGGCAGTAATTACTCTGTTTTTAGATGGATTAGAAGAAACATCAAGATATTGGTAATCTACACCAGCAAAAACATTTAAATTATGATTTGCATCTACTAATGCATTTCCAGAAATTGTAAACCCTTTTATCTCAGTATTTGACGGAGAACTGGTAGCAAAATAACATATTGCTTCTTTCATTGTGGTATTCCAAGCATGTTTAAAACCGTCAGTAGCATTTTGACTCAATTCAGTTGCTGCGGTATATGTTGGTTGAGCACTAGTGTCAGTAAAAGATAGTACTGCTCCCATTGGTTTACCACCACCAAAAGCTCTTCTATAACTTAAAATTCCTTTTCCAGTAACAGAATCGTATGATAATCCAGGTTCGTAACCCATTTGTCCAGAAGAACCAGCATCTGTATTAGCTGATGGTCCAGTAAAAGGCGTTTGAGTTGCTTGAGTCATGGTTGGTGCTGAACCTGTGCCATTAGACTTAGCCCAAGCAGCTCTAAGATAACCTCCTGCAGCTAACCAAACACCATTAGGAGGATATAAGAACCTGTTGGAATCCTCTGTTACATACCAATACGCACCTGTTGCTGGTATATATTCCATACACGCTCTATTTTCACCATTAGCACTTGAACCACTAGTATTATTATAGTAAGTCCACGATGAATCATCCGACAGATCTACATCATTATTAGAATCTAGTTGAGCATGTCTAAATTTCATATTATTATCAGCATTTCTATAAGCAATCATGAAACCACCATTGTTATCAGAAGCAATTGCACAAGTCCTCTGACCACTACCACCAGCCTGTATATTCATAATAGCACCCCAATCAATATCATTACCAGCACCATTAACCACTCCACCTCTTACAGCCGCATAACCTACACCATTATTCTGTACAACAACCATAATTTTACTTGTTGATCTATCTACTGCAACTCTAGGATTCCAACAGTCTGTAGGATCACCTGTTATTATTAGTGTTGGAGTTCCAAGAGTAATAGCACCATTAGCATCTACTGAACCAAAAATATATCTAACTTTATTACTGTCGTTCATCTTTCTTCCAGTGATTATAAACTTATCATCATTTATCCATGCGACATCCTGAGTCCTATATGTTCCATTGCTGGAAAGTTCTGTGTCTACCTTAGTAGTAGTTGATGGTTCAATCGTTTGCACAATTTGACTAATTGTACCATTTGCATTGGCGACACATGGTTTATCAGCAGTAATTGCACCTGATGCAGTACCTGTTATCTCTGGAGCAGTACTTACTGTTGCCCATGTAGGTGCAGCACCAGAACCACCAGAAACTAATAATTGACCTGATGAACCATAATTAGCACCACCAAGTCCAATTTGACCTGCTGGACCTACACGAACTCTTTCACTTCCTTCGGTAGTCATTTTTACATGACCATCAGAACCAGTATCTATAGTTTCTACTTCAGTATTACCTTTACTTAACTTACCATCAAAACTTGTAGCAGTTACAACACCAGTAGCAATTATACCCCTTCTTGCAGTAATAAGTCCAACTGAATCTATATTTGTTACATCATCATATGTCAATGTTCCACCAATACTTACATTACTAAAAGTAGCAACGCCAGCAATAACATTGGCAAGACTAGTTATCCCAACAACCTTTACACCGTTAGGAAAAAGTGGTTCACCTGTTCCTGCCCGATCAGTAATTCTATCTACTTTAATTCTTGACATTGGTTATTACTTTTTAGTTATTTAGGTGGGTTATACAATTTATCTGACCAGCAATTTATTTGCAGCAATTGAATTACCAGCATCAATACTCTCACTGTCTGCTGTAGTACTCAAAGTTCCATCAGCAACAACATAATATTTTTGTCCAACAGTAAGACCAGAGACTGCTGTATTTACTGCTCCAGGAAGAGCTGTTGAGGCAGTTTGTCCATTAGTATAAGAAGCATTAGCAATTCCAACATAATTACCCTTAGTCAAATTAGATACTCTTATAGCTTCTATGTAATATGCTGCTTTAGCCCCACCTATATCAGTTCTATTCATCATTAAAAAGTTCGCTGCATTTGTATTATAAACAACAATCCCGTTGTGAGTAGTTGCATTACCAGCAGTCTGGAAAGTATGCGGAGTAGAATATGTTATTGTAGTTCCAGTTAATGTTGTAATTAAACTTTTAACATAATCAGAACCACTACCATCAACATATGATATCATAAATTTCTTTGGTCCTGCACCATATGATATTACTTGTCTGTAAGTAATACCAACATTAAATTGTGCTGCAGTACCGAAAGTAAAAGTAGTTCCACTAAGTGTTGCAGCTCTACAATTTCCTCTATTACTACTAGCAGCATAACATATAACATTTTTTCCTGAATCAGAATCATGAGCACCACTAAATTGAGCACCATCTTGATTATCTCCATTAAACTCCTGTCCAGTACCAAAAGTAACTGAATCATTAGCTACTGTTCCAGCCCATACATACCCATGATTACTATCACCACCATGATGTGCCACAATACATAATTTATTTGCTGTTGTATCATACCAACATCCTGTTCCTCTAGCTTGTGCATTTAAAAACTGAACTTTATTATTAGGCCATGAGCTGCTGTTAGTGCCAGAATATTTTCCAATTCTACACCATCCTTTATTAGTTCCTCCATCATTAAACACCAAAGCATAATTACCTGTATTAGGACAAAAACAGAATGAATTATACTCCATATGATTACTATCAGTTGCATTATTAACTGCTGTACCAATTGTTATAGTTGTACCACTAACATCACAAACTTGTACTGATGCAGAATTACTTTGAGTATTATCTCGATAAGCAACAACAACTTTTTCATTAGTGGAATCATAAATTGCAACAAGGTTTGATGGATTTACTGAACCTGGGGTAAACTGTTGCTTTGATGTCCATGTAATACTAGATCCACTTGGTGTACCAATCTGTACTTGTCCTATATCACCACCATTTGTATCTCTCCAGAAGTATAGATATCTATCAGCAGCTGCATGATAAGCTATAGAATAATCATTAGTAGTCTCACCCACTACTGTTGAAGTCCCCTGTAATTCATTACTACCAGCAACACCCATCAATTTACCATCATCAGCAACACAAACTCCTTTACCTCCAGTTATTGATCCTGAAGCAATTCCTGCAAATTCTGGAGCAGAACTAACTGTTGTCCATGAAGCATCAGCACCAGGACCACCAGAAGTTAATAATTGACCTGATGTTCCAGTTGCCTTACCAGCACCAAGACCTATATCACCAACTACATCAATACCACCACCAGCAATATCAATACCACCAGTAGTTACTTTAATTCCTTTTCTTGCAGTAATAATTCCAACTGAATCTACATTAGTTACATCTTCATATGTTATTGTTCCCCCAACAGATAAGTTACCGCCAATATATACACTTTTTGCAATACCAACACCACCAAGAACTTGTAATGCACCTGTAGTAGGAGAAGTTGATTGAGTAACATTAGTAATAGTAGTAATGCCCGCTGAGACAAAACCTAAAGGGAAATTAACAGAAGTCTGACCACTTTGATTGTATATATTATCTACATATATGTTACCAAATACACCATTACCTCTAGCAGCATAATCAACATTAGTACCTGTAGCAATTCCTAAAACATCAACTAATAAATCATCACCATCAGACACTATAATTTCTTTCGTATCCTCAATAACAATAGTAGGAGCTTGAGTATATGCAATATGTCCACTGTCAGGAGGATTAATTGTTGAAGTTGTATTTACAAGAACTTCATTATTAGTATAATAAATTGTATTAAGTGCCTTTGTCTTATCTTCACTTAATGCTGTTCCTATACCAGCAGAGGCAATACCATCTAAAGTAGAACCATCACCATAAAATGATGTTGCACTAACAACACCAACTACATTGACTTTTTCTTTTGGGTCAAGGGTACCAAAACCAACATCAGTGCCGTTAACAGCAATAACATCGGTATTACCTAATTTAGCGAGATCTCGTGCTCTTGACATTATACTTTTTAGATATTTAGGGGTTTACGCATGAGCATAATATATGTATCTCATTCCAGTACCATTAACATATGAACCACCATCGGTTATAGTAAATCCATTATCACTAGGTAGACTAATAAGAGGGTCAGCTTGATTAGTGAGGTTGTTGTTCATTCGCAACCACAAATCCTGACCACCACTTAGTCCAGTTGCTGCATTAATACCTCTTGTAGTATCTAATTGATACCAACTTCCGTCTGTACCATCAGATCGTTTTATAATAACAAATCTTGGTCGGAATCCTGTTGTTATTGCTTGTGCTGAACCTGTTCCATCATAATAACCACACTTACTTACTCCATTAATACTAGCAAATAAATACATAACGAAATTAAAACCATTTTGATTGACTGCATTATTATCTCCTACTGTGACAGTTGTTTTTGTTGGTGCAGTATCATTCCAATAACTAATATCATCTGAATCTCCATTTGCTTCATTTAAAAATATTCTATAATTTTCAGGATTAGTTCCACTATTCAGTCCTACATGATAAACACCCCAATTCGTACTATTGTCCCTACTCTTCACCCATATCATTTCTGGAACAGCATTCATACCATGAGTGAATTGCCTACCAGCAGTACCATTCCCCTTATAAGCGACTACATCATGAGTAAGACCTCGTTTCCATCCCCAAGTTTGCCACGAAGTATTGTCACCTGTATATGATTGCCATCCACGAGGATAATCCCATTCCCAATATTGGTTATAAGCTTGTGTAGTAGTATCATTACATTCCAGAACTGCTTTACCCGTTTGTCTTGTACCCATTAACCAAGCAGAACCTCCTGCAGGTTGTTTCATTATACATGTATCAGGAGCAAAGGGTAAAGTACTAGTTGCAGTATAATGATTTGGTGTTCCTGCTCTTGAATATGCACTGTGGAAATAATTTGCAGCAGTATCTGCAGTAGGTGGTCTCCCCACTTTACCATCAGGTCTTCGGATTGCCAAATATATGTACTTATTACTACTAACTCCATTAATATGGTTATAATCAACATCAATTTTAAATCCTGTAGTTGTTACATGTAACCAATTAATACTTTGTCTTTCAGTTGCATTAGCACTAGTTTCTATATCAAATTCAGCACCTTCACTAGATGTTCCAGAAGTACCCATATTTGATATTTGTCTAGCAGTATCAAAAAGTATCCAATGTTCAGTACCACCCACTGCCCGTTTTATATAAATGTATTGAGGTTCCCAACCTAAATTAATTTCAGGACCATCATTAGATCCATTACCAGTATAACCACCACATTTAACTATAGATTCATCATCTTCACCAAACCCACCTGCATCATGTGCAAATAGATAGGCCATATAAGTACCATCGACATGATTAACTTGCTCATGCGTACCTACAGTGAAATTTAATTCTGTTGGTGCAGTATTATTCCAAGAGGTTGGTGAAGCAACTGCCTCATTTTGCAGATCTAACCATATTGCATAATTTTGTGGAGTTGTACCCCCATTGTTACTCCTATGATAAACTCTCCAATTAGAACTTGATCCACCACCATCAATTCGTTTGATCATCATCATTCCAGGCACACTACCTAAATCATGAGGGATTTGACGATTAGCACCATTACCACTGTATTGAAGTTGAGTAAAGAATCTCTTTTGCGTTTTAAAAGTCCAACCCACATATTGTTCTCCAGTAGCATTAGATCCAGCACCATTATTCTGTACAGTAAATCCTCCAGCATTAAAAGTCTTAATATGATATCCAGTATCAGTACCAACTTGAGTAGTATTAGTAAAACTATATGATGTACCTCCTCTTATGCTATCAACAATATTAGGATTACCAGTATTAGATCTTCCCTTAAACCATACCATACCCCCATCACTAGAAGTACTAGAAGTAAATGGTCCAAAAGCCTCAGATGATGGAGCTCCCATTTTTTGAGATCTAAGCTGATAAGGATATGCAGTTTGCTTAGTTGCTGCGGATACAGTTGCTCCCTGACAACATAAGAGTTTTACATTACTCGCAGTTACACCTTGACTTGTTGTTGTTAATGGTTCTGTTGATGGTGTAAAGTTAGCACTATAAACTGGTTGTCCTACTGTTAAACGAAAATTTGATATATATCCTGTAAATTGTCCACCAATTCCATTATGTCCACTGGCAGCACCCATAACAAAATCAGAATTACCATTACGGATAGTAGTATTGTTTTGTGTTCCAGTACCATGCATAACACCGTCTGTAAACAAACGGAATGTCAAATTACCACTAGCTAAGGTTCTGGTAATTGCAACATGATGCCATGAATTCTTTGACATGGTACCACCCTGAATTGGACCAACAAAGTTGTTATCAGAATCATAATAATAAAACTCTAAATCACTTACATTTGCATCTTGTGTACCAACAAATTCCCAAACATAACCAGTGGTTCCAGACCCCCAATTACCCCAAATTACATCATAGTTATCAAAGGCTCCTTCATGATAAACCCATGCTTCCATACAAAACTCATTATTACCTAAACAATAATCAGCTGTATATCTACTTGTTAAAGAATCATTAAAACCATTAAAATATACACTTCTTCCTGAATTAGCAGTTCCTAAATTTATAGCATTAGGTTGGGATTGTATAGGTTTATCCTCTCCAGTTGACAAATATAATGAAGGTGCAAATACATCATCCACATAGGTAATATCACCACCCCCACCAATTAAAGGACTACCAACTCCTCCACCAAGACCAGTAAGTCCTAAAATTGGTCTCTCTTTCTTTGCAGGTATTATGTCTTTCATTGAAATTTAAGCGAAGTTAGAAACATTGCCAAGAACAGTAAATGCCTCATTTCCTGTTTTGATAACATTAAGTGTATAGAAGTCTTTTCCAGATGCACCACCAGCAGCAGGAGCAGCACCGCCATTCCATGCTTCAGTTGCAGCAAGACCATCAATTTTCCAGTTAGCAGAGAATCCAGCCGCTCCAGCAGTTGTAATAACACTTACAGTAAATGCATCACCAACTGCCAATGATGTGTTAATTCCCGTAGCTGATATAATATTAGGTGTGGATGTTGTTGTTTCTGCTACAGTAAACAGATGAACCATCCCATCATCTAAATTAATATTAAGATTATCACTTAACTTACCTGCGGTTATCTTTACTTCTTCTCTAAGAAATCCGTTAAAATCTACTCCTGCTCTAAATGTTGATAATCCAACCACATCTTGGTTGGTCATATCTTCATAGGTTAATGTTCCAGCAACATTTAAATTACCAGTATAAGTACCATTAACTGCATTAATGTCTCCTGAAGAGGTAACATTTCCTGCTCCTATCGTACCAACACTAATATTCGGAGCACCCGATAATCCATAAGCATTTGTAGCAGAAGTTGAAGTAGATGCAGTACCAGTAAGAGTACCTTGCACTCCACCTTGAGCAACAATAGCACCTGTGATGTTAATACCACCTGCACCTGTAATATTTTTACTGTTGGGAAGGGTAGCACCTTGAGTCAATTCGACAGACCCAGTACCTGCTTCGTCTATTACTTTATTGACTCTAATCTCAGACATGGTTTTCTATACCTTTGCTTGTTTTTATTTATTAAAAATTAATTAGACAAATAGACCAAGAACATTGGTCTTCAAAGTTGTAGTTGGTGCTATATGAAAAGTTGCACCAGTTCCGACCAGAATAACACCTGGTTTAATCATTGCAACATTACCACAAGTAGCATCATTTACCTCAATAGTTACAGATGTACCTGCAGCTACAGTGAAATTTTGAGCAGTCTTAAATACTACATCTAAAGGAGGATTTCCCCCAAGAGCAGTACCAATTCCACCACCACCTCCACCAGCAATACTAATATCAACTGTATTAGTAGAAGCATCATACTGAAGTGTGTTACCTACTCCAACGAAATTAAGAGTCTTAATTTCTGAAGCGATTGAATCTCCTGCAGAACTAATACCTATATTATAAGTACCAGTAACATTTAAATTAGCACCAACATTAAAATCTGAAGATGAAGAATTAACAAATCCTAGATTAAATGCTTTATATGCAACTAATTCAACAACATCACCATTTATTGCCGCCACTGTTAAAGTAATAGTACCACCATCAGTTGCACTATAGTCAGTAGGAGAAATTAGACGAGCACCATTAATATATACATCCAAATATCCAACAGTATATCCAGAAGAAAAAGCAAACTCTGTCTGAGTGCTTGTTACAGAATAATACTGTTTAGCAATGATTACTGAAGAATCACCTGGATTCCTTCCTATATAACCAGTCTTATCAGCCATTAGCTAACCCCCGTTAGTATGCTTAGATTTACATCTATAGCATTATCTACATCACAATAAACTCTCACAGCATCATTAGGTTCAAGTAATGTTTTACCAGCATCACTTATAACAAAAGAACTTCCTGATGGAACAGGAATCTTTTGTGCTATCGCAGATTCAATTGATGCACTATTATCATGAACACTAACAGTCAAATTAACTTGATTATCAGTATTATTGGCAAAAGTACCTCCAATTATGATACTCTTTGTAGTACCAGGAGATTGATATACCTCAGTCTTTCCAAGGAATTTAACACTTTGACCACTTGCAGATGCTGTATTAGTAGAGGCACGATCAACAGTAACCTGTCCAATACCAATTACTTGAACTTTAGATCCTGCAATATAATGTTGGTTATCTATAAGATCTCCTACACTAACAGCACCAGTTGAGATACCAGTAATTGTAGTGGATAATGGACCAATAGTTCCTGCAGAACTTGAAGTCTCAATACCTACTGCTCTTGCTAATTTATTTGAAAAAGCTTCTGCCATTTTTCCTTATTTGTTAATTTTATTTATTAACCGCCAAGAGCGATTGCGAGACCAAGTGAAACACCTGGTGTAACTGTTGCTGTAGCAATACCATTTACCGAAGTAACATCCCATGCAGCACCATTGGTGGACACGAAATTAATAATAGTATTACCTGCTCCAATAAATGTTCCTTCTTCAGAAACACCTATAGCAGCACTTAATCCAGTAGCAATACCAGTTAAGTTTGAAGCATCACCATAAAAAGATGTTGCGGTGACGACACCAGCAACATAAACATCATTCCCAAAAGTAGAAAATCCTACAAAAGTGGAAAGTCCAGTAATTTTAATGTTTCTACCAACAACCTCATCATATACAATATCACCAGCAACATTTAAGTTACCATCAATCCAAACATCACTCTTAAAAGTAGAAACTCCAACAAAAGTAGATAATCCAGTAATTCTGAGATTTCTACCTACAACTTCATCATAAGTTATATCACCAGTAACATTTAAGTCACCAGTAATTGATGCATCTCCATAAACATAGAGTGCAGTTTGTCCAACAGATACTGATTGACGAACATCCAACGGATAAGAAGGAATGTCCGTTCCAACACCCACGAAATCATTAATAACAGTAAAAGTTGTGCCAGAAGCACCAACCTTTATATCTTTTAAGAATGTGGAAAACCCTGCAACATAAAGATCAGTTGCACCAATCCCACCACTAACATCTAGGGTATGTTGGGGAACAGTAGAAGCAATACCGACCGTGTTAGTTTCGGCATTAGCAACTATGAGGCTAGTATTAACCTCCAGTCCATTTTTGACTACAAAATTCTTATTGACAGCCATAAGTCGGGATCACTCTCCCCCGCAATTAGTATTATTATTTATTTAGCTAAGTTGCAACTCTAATAACAACTTTAGCAGATGTAGTACTTCCACCTTGAGTAGTACTTACAACAGTAACAGATCCATCACCATATCCAGAACCTCCTCCTCCTCCACTATTACCACCAGCACCTGTTCCAGAATTTCCACCTTTTGCACCATTTCCTCCTCTAAATCCACCTGTATGTGGACCTCCTGCTGTCTGAATAATATTATAACCCGATTTATATCCTCTATGAATAAGACCAGTATTAGCTGCTTCTCTACCATCAGGAAGTCTAAAATGCGATTCAGTTGGATCTAATATATCTTGACAAGGACTTAAACCTTGTTGTCTAAAATAAACTCCTTTGGTACAACTGATTGTATGTCCACCAGTGTTATTCCCACTTTGTCTATCTCCAGGATATACGAAAGGTGCAATATAAGCAGAACCAAATTTTCCATTAAGAGATAATCCACCTATTGATGACTGAACTGTTTGACCACCTCCCCCACCACCTCCAGCAGGAGCATCTGCACCTGGAATATTAATACCACCACCATTTCCACCTCTTTGACCAACCACTCCCGATCTACCAGCTTCACCTACACATGCTATTAATGCAGCTTTTCTATAAAGAAATGGAGTATTCACATTATCTGTAAGACCAGCAATAATATATTCTTCATTTTGTTTCATAGTAAATCTTATTCTTCCAAATCCACCTTCACCAGCACTAGCATCAGAAGCACCACCTCCCCAAAGATCCATTTCTACATCCAAATCTTTATCAGGAGAATATAAAGAATAAAGTTGAATAGTAGGTGCAGGACCAGCAAAACCAGTTCCAATAGTATCTAAAGTTAATTCACCATTAACAAGATTAGTTGTAGATATATTAGCAACAGTACTATCTAATCCAATACCTTCAACAGTAAGATTTGCATCTGTAACTGTTGATTCTACATGATAATCTACCTCATCTGAAGCAACAGGAGAATTAGATGCAATTGAAGAACTAACATTACATTTTACAGTATAACCAATACCTGGTCCATCAGTATTCAATGTTAACTGATTAGTCGCAGAACCACTTACTGTAGTAGTTCTTGTTACAGGAGTAGGAACTATTGCAGTTTCATCAACAGTATAATGTACTCCTGCCCATCCACCACCAGTAGGATTAGAAGAACCACTTCTATATTCTACATGATTTGGCATATAAGAACTCATTCCTTGTACACCGCCAGGAGAACCACTTGGTCGATGTCCATGATGTCCACCACCTCCACCTGGAGCTCCAGCACCTCCACCTCCACCACCAGGAGTGTCACTACCTTGACCATCATGTCCAGGAGAACCAGCATTACCTGGATCTGGATTGCTGTTATTTGTTACCCACGACATAGTAGAGGGACTATACCTACCTCCACCACTCGTTCTTACTGGACCAGCATCCATACCATTAGCACCATTTCCAGATTGAGACCCAGTACTATTAAAAGCACCGCCGCCTCCACCACCGCCACCAGCGATTATTGATGCTGAACCATTAATCATTATCACAGAAGAAGCACCACCGCCACCTCCTCCACCAGCATCTCCAGAACTCGTATTGTTGCTATTCCAAGTACCACCCCATCCATGTGCTCCACCAGGTCCACCTCTCTGATTTACATTCTCTGCATTTCCTCCTGCAGCATTTTCTCTAGAACCTACCATTCCATCATTTCCTCTTCTTCCAGCATATAATCCAACTGTAAGTGCATTACCTAATCCAAGATTTGGATTACCTGAATGATAAAAATTATTACCTATATGAAACCAACCAGTCATTCCTCTTCCACCTCTGCCACCTTTTCCACCTTGACTAACAACTCCTTGTGGGAAATTTCCACCACCTGTTCCACCTGCAGCACCTGCTATTTCAAATACAACATTCTTTGCTCCAGCAGGTACCGTAATAGAGTTACTACCACCCATAGGTGCATACTGTGATACTCTATTTTGCGTAGTACCTGGTATTTCTTCTACAGTACTTTTAGTAATTGTCCCATCACTTACATTTTCCCCATCCAATTGCCATTGAAATCCTATATCTGTTCCATTATCACTTAATGTAGCATTTATATTAAAATTATTGTCTGTAGATGGAATAGTTACAACAGTAGTTGGTTGAGCATTAATTTCAATTACAGGAAAAGAAGTTAATTCAGCTGAATCAGAAGTAAGAGGTTCATTTACAGCATTACCTGTCTCAGATGAAGGAACATAATCTACCACAGCATAATAAGCCCCAACATCAGTAGGACTAGTTACATTCGTTACCTGTAAAGTTGAAGTTTTTGTTCCTACATACTTAGTTCCTTCTGTTAATACTCCCAAAGGTCCATACCATTGATAAGCAATAGTACCCGTATTAGAAGAGGGAGCACCATCAAATGTTGCTATAGCATTTACTGTAAAAGTTGCTGTTGGTCCTCCTGTTTGTCCAGGAGCAACTCCTGCTACTTGTAATGAGGTGGGTTGAGTATTAAAAGACAGAATTGGACCATTAAGATCCAAATCTGTCGGGATGTCTCTAAAAAGTTGATTGTCCATTATGAGAAGTTCTGACCTCCGATTACTCCATATAGTCCTGAACCTACAGGATTAGACCCATCAAATATCTTAAAGGAGTAAATATCAGTCTTACTTGCAGTGGTTGTTACTGTCGGAATAACTCCTCCTGGCCAGTAGACTGGTATCGTATTTCCATTAAACTTAAAGTTATCTATAGCAATAGAATCACCTCCAGTATCATCCTGACTAACCCTAATTGTAAAGGAGGTTGCCCCATCAGGAGGATTTATAAGATTAAACTGACTGATGTTTCCATCTGTTGCAGTACAAATAAATGTCTGTGCTTCAGATAGGTCAACAGTTACAACACTACCAACATAAGTAAGAATTCCAACATTCTCCGAATAGGTCTTAAGTTTTGTATGACCTTGTACATCTAATGTAGAAGTTGGTTGTGTACTGTTAATACCAACTGAACCAATACCAGAGGTAGCAATTACAGTTCCACCAGTACCAACATGAAGATTAGTAGTTGTTACAACACCTACTGTTGCATTTCCACCCAATACATCAACATTAACTGCAGTTGTAACTCCACTTACAAATACATCATTAGCAGTAAGAATTCCAACAAGTTTTACTTCACCATTAGCATATAATGAAGTTGTAGAAGAACCAACTGCACCAAGTTCAAGATTGTATCTTGAAGCAGTAGTACCAACACCAACATTATTCAAATCAGTATTGTATATTCCACCAGTAACTTGAGTCCATCCAAGTGCAGAAGCATTTAGAGTTGTTAATCCAGAACCATCACCAACAAACATACTTGCAGTAAGTACTCCAGCAATATTCGTATTACCAACTACATGAAGAGAATATCCATTAGCAGTTGTGCCAATACCTACTCCTTCTGAATCAAGTGCGATTAAGGATGTTCCTGAACCAACTTGTAACTTATTAACTCCAGGTGTTGTAGTACCTATTCCTACTTGGTCAAAGAGTGCAATGTTCTCATCCTTAGAAAGACTTACACTACCAAACCTTCTCCAATCATTATCTACACTATAAACCCAACCAACAAATCCACCATCTGATGGGTTTGAGTAGTAAGTAACATCACCAGGTGCTCCAGATAGTGAAGGAGCAGAACCACTTAAGGTATACTTTCTTGAAACTGTTTGGTCACCTTGAATATAATAAGACTGTGCTTCAATACCTCTAGAAGAATTAGAAGTTAGTTTGTTATTAACAATGATTGGACCATTAAACTCAGAAGCAACCTTATTGTCTGCTCCACCTTCAATCTTAATAGAACGATGTACATTAACCTCGGTAACATCACTAACATTTAATCCAGCAATATCACTAATATCCTCACCAGTTACTGTAGCAACAGGTGTATTAAAGATTTCCTCTTTACCAGTAGCAGAACTTAGTCTCTTATTACCATTGTAAGAAACACCCTTATCATTCATTCCAGTATAGAATACTGCTCCACCATCATTTTTAGTGGATTGTGCTAAGAGTTCTTCAGTAAATGTAATCTGTCTATCTTGCTTATCTGGGAATGCAGTAGAATAATTACCTGGACCAAACCCAACATACTCAAAGGTATGACCAGAAGCACGAATAATTGAGTGTCTTCTAAGTTCAACTGGATTTGCAGAAACTTTTCTAATTACACTATTAACGGTATGACTTGTTCTCTTAGTTCCTAATACACCACGGAAAACATAAAGTGGATTACTACCAGTAGTTGTTGTCTTAACTCTTACAAGTTCATCATCAACCATCAAGTAATCACCAATGTTAACATCCAACTTAGATAGATTAGTAAGATTTACTTCATCTATATTTGGTGTTGCCATATCACCAGATAATGTAGTAGTAATTCCAGCATATGTTGGAACCATTCTACCGTTCAAGTTTTCATTATCAACTGTAATAACACCATCATTAGAAGCATAACCTTCACGATATGCATATAAAGTTCCTGTTGCAGTTGGTGCAAGAGTTCCTACTCCAACCTTAACTGAGAATGAATTAAGATTAATATTCTCATTAACTACAAAGCTTCCATTATAAAGTGCTTCGTTTGCTCCAGTAAAGGTAACCTTATTATCAACTCTTAATCCATGACGATTAGTTGTTGTAACAGTAGCAATACCAACATCCTTATTATAAACTAAAGTATTAATTCTAACTGATTCACCTGTTGAATAGAAGTAAGAACCATCACATAAAGTAGAACCAACATCAGTAGAGAATCCTGTTATCGTAGATGCAGACTCAACAGTTACTGTCTTAGCAGCACCAATCTCAACACCAGTAATTCTATGAAGTTGATTATATCCAGCATAGGATTCAGAACCCACACCAATAACTCTAACAGTATCTCCAACATTATCGTAAATATTATCAACCTCAACAACTGCTTGGGTATATGGTGCAAAAGTTGTAACTCCAGTTATTGCAAGAGTATTACCTATACCATAAGCACTACCACCATCCATTATCTTAACAGCAGTAATAGCACCATTACCATCAACAGTAATCTTAGCAGTTGCATTATGACCAGTAACAGAAGCACCTATAGCAACTAAAGATGCATTGTAAATATCTCCAGCACTTCCTGAACCATAACCCGCACCAGCAGTAGCAACACTAACCTTAGTAATACGATTTAATCCATGATCAATATCAGTATGAATCGTATGAGCAATTCCACTAACAGAATTAATATTAGAAATATTAACACCAATATCAGTATCAGAATTAAACTTGTTTAAAGTTTCTCTTGTTACACTATTTTGAACATCATCAACTACAACATCACCTATTAAATCAGGAGTTGCAAAAGAAACTGTTGGGTCTGGGTCTGAATTTGGATTATCTCTATTAGTTTGTGGATAAAGATCACTTACTGGTTGAGAAAACTTCTCATCATTAAATGGAGTAACAGGAGTTGAGTTTGATGCATTTAATAAAGTTAAGTAGTAAATACCATCTTGCTCTCCTGAAACATATTTCTTTGCCTCTTCTGCACTATAAACATAATAAGTATCTTTAAATGTCTTTCTCTTAAAGTAAGGTAAAGCAGTTGTTCTTAATGAAGTATCATTAGTAAATGTTCCTGGATTAGTTGTTAAACCAACAGTAAAATTTTTAGTTCCTGTAATACCAGTAACATCAAACTCTTTATTATATCCAGAATTTAAAGTAGCAGTAGTATTAGTAGAACTCTTAATATTAACTAACTGAACTCTAGAACCAACTGAAAGATTGTGTGGAAGTTCTGTAGATACATTTACATTTGAACCATCCCATGTGGCATCAGCAATAAATCTAAAGTTTCTCTGCTCACTCTCATTTGTAATAGATCCTGCTCCAAAATAAGTTTGAATCTCAGTATCTGAAGCACCACTAGAGGTATTACTCTCTTGGAGAATATATCCATCATTAGGAGGTCTTGCTACACCACCATCTTTAGGTACTACATATCTTGCACGATATACTGTATCAATTGAATTTCTATTATCACTCTTTCTCTTAATATAAGTTCTAGGAGTTGCAGCACCTAGATCTGTAGTACCAAGACTTACTATAGCAGAATATATTCCATTATCAACAAGATCTTCAGCAGCTTTAACATACCATTGAGAGTTTATAATATCCCATTGAATTGGGTGACCAATATCACCAGAGTTCTTATCAGATACTCTACTAATAACTTTTAACAATCCACCCTTATCATTAATACTTAATGCATTTCCTTTTAATGCACCATCTAATGTCTCAGCAACTTTAATATTAGTATTAGCAGTTAATCCTGAAGTAATAGCATAATAAACTTCATTTGAATCTAAACCATCAGGAAGTCTACCATTATCACTAATAATACGAATTGATTCTCCTTCAAGGAAATCATGAGCAGCAGTTAAAGTAATAACATCTGGATTTCCACCATCACTTCTTGCACCAATACTATTAATTCCTGTTGGACCTTGCTTAACAGTAAAGTTTTTCTCAGAACTTGACTGAGAACCAGGCATTACTATTCTTGAACTATATTCAGTAGCAGAACCATCTTTTGCAACTAATACCCTTAAACTATCATTAGTTTTTGTACCAAACCTATACCCTTCTAAAACATTTTCTGGAGGAGTATCTTGATTAGTTTGTCCATACAAATAAAGATTTGCAGTAGAACCTATACCAGCAACAGGTCCAGTTTTCTCTACATCAACTAACTCAAACTCAATAGAAGTTTCAGTTAATGGAACCTGCTTTGGTGGAATAATATGGGTAATATATCCCTTATCATCCTGCTTAAACGCATCCTTCTTAAATCCTGTAGAAGAAAGTGCTTTTGCACCAAAGTTTGAGTTAGAGTTTGTAAGTGAAATATCACCACCAGTCTCTGTTACAAAATGCTCTGCATAACCAATCGCAAATACAGAAACTGCTTGTACAACAGCATCGTTATTTACCTTAAGATGGTAGTTCCTGTAAGAAGGTTTGTATATTGCATTTGAATCAGTACTTAATGGTTTGTTGGCAGCAGAATTATCATCATATACACCCGTTGTCTGATTATAAATCACAAACGCATTATCATCCTTCTGTAGTCCAATACCCGTAAACTGGGCAATAACCATAGATTTAAATCCAGTTGCCTTACTGCCATCAGCAAGACATCCACACATACCATAAACTGACCTTAAGGAACAATTAAAGATATATGGAGAAGATGATGTAACAGTATCGGAACTTAATGCTAAAGTCGAACCTGCTGGAGAAGGAAGTGCTACTGTTGGAGGATTTTGTACTTGATAAACTACAGTTGTTGTAGTTGGTCTCTCGGAAACTACAAATTGTCCATTATATCCAGAAGCAGCAAGTCCTGAAACACGGAAAGGTGTATCTACATCCAATCCAGGAACAGCATCTGAAGTTGTAACGGTAATACTTGAATTTGGAGTTATTCCATCACCTGATCTAATACTTGTGATTCCAACAGATAAACCAGTAGAACCAACAATACGATATTCATCAATTTTTGGTTGAATATCAAGATTGACACTTGGATAATCAGGTTCAATTGCACGACCTGAAGATTGACCATATACAATACTAATCTTCTCATAATACATCTGCAAATCAGTACGATCTGTAGAATAAGTTAAGAAATCATCATTAATATCTACATTATTGACACCATCTGCATATTCAAAGCAAGTAAGTTTATGATGAGAAAAATTAGGAACAAACTGATTTATGGTATAATCAAGATAACACTGTCCATTAGGATTTGCATCAAACATTGAAAATTGCCAAAAATAGCAATCACCTGTTATACGGAAAAGTGCCGATTTTTCAATTTCTGCGTTTTCTGGGTTTGGAACATATTTTGGTCTAATCTTGGTTTTTCTTAAATCAAGACCAACTATAGATGTACCACGAGGAACTATAACACCACCATATACACTGTTTAACTTATAAAGTTCATTATTAGGCGAATCTAAGTCAAAATTTGAATTTAAATCATATGGAGGTAAATCATTAGTTGTTGAACCACTTCGTAATTTATAATTATTTGCCCCATCAGGAATATAACCAGGTCTATTATCTACTACATGCTCTCCAGGATAAAGTAATATAGTTGTTTTACCAAATCTATCGTTATCTAGTCCTTTCTGGTATGAAAATCTTGAAGATTCTATTAATGCCCTCTGAATCGTCTTAAATGGACGAGTCAGTGAATTACCCTGATTCTCAATACTGTCTGTAGCATCAAGGTCATTAGGGTTAACATAGAGGATCGTTCCTCTTACTGATTTCAAGAAATTATCTAATCTGGAGAGACCCATCTTATTAACACGTATAGCCGTTATGGATTATTTATCATCATACAAATCCTTGCCGAACCTTACATGAGGAAAAAATTGACGGGGTTTTTTTCCGACTTTTTTGAAATCAAACGTCGGTTTTCTCCTGAGCAATAGGATCTGTGTAAACTAACCTACCTTCAGGGCAAGTAGATCGTACCAATTCAAGTACATTCATAAACTGATCTGTATTGTCACAGACAACTTCTTTTGTATCTCCTTCATTAGAATAGAGATAAAAAGTTTTCTTAAGTGGGTCTACGACACACTTCATTAAATATTCTTCGTCCATCCAAGCACTCATCATACTCATCAAGTATACCACCCAAACAAATAATTGTCAACGAGTTATAGTATTTTGACCAGCGTATTTAGTATCAGTGGCTGTAGGATCAGGATAATCTTCCCATGTTTCACCCTTATATTCTACTGTTAATGGATTAATGTCCTTTCTTTCCGCATACACATGATAGAAACAATCAATAGGCATTCCACCCTTTGCTTGAAGATATACTTTCTCATCATCCCATCTCTTTATAATGAGATCCTGATGAGCACCGATAGGTTGAAGTTGTACTGTAATACTATCTACATGAACTAAATCTTTCCAATAAGAAGGTAAGAAAATCTCCTTTTCATTCCTCAATCTTCCTCTATGATAAACACCAACCTCTGCACCTTCAATACATGCATGAGCAAGACGCATTCCTTCCTCAGAGGGATGAGGTATATCAAATTTCTTAGGCAAACCATCTGCTACTGAGTGTCTTGCTTCCAACCTTCCAGTAGATAAACAATCAACTGACCCAGTAACATATAAATCACCATCTAATAAAACATTACCCTTGGTTTCTAATACCATAGGTAATTTACCAGACACCCCAAGACTATCTTTAGGATGAGGACAATGCTTATCACCATTAGTCATAGGAGCCAACATTAAAGTAGCTTCAGCACTACTATAAGTTGATTGGTCACCAAAAAGAACTGGACCTTCTGCATAAAGAGACCCATTTATTCTTGGTTTCCTACCACCAGATCCTTGACCAACAGCAGGAGGAGCACCTGTGCCCACCATAAGTTGACCACCTACTTGAACATCGTCAAAATTCATTGTCATTGTTTGTTCCTCCTTATAAAGCAAGTTACTCTTAGTGTAGAACCCGAAGCATTCTACAACTATATTTAATATAGTGTGTGTTTGAAAAATGTCAAGAGGTCAAATAAATTTTTTTATAGTAGGCCGTCTCGTTCCATCTCTTTTCTGCGATTTTTGATGGCTTGACGTTTGAGTCGTTTGTTGGTTTCACGCTTGACTTCAGATGGTTTGACA
>Ga0098041_1000221_pt1 | contig 23375 bp, 25 predicted proteins | sample 8_EtaG_FD_77066 | JGI IMG/M metagenome (GOLD analysis project Ga0098041, IMG submission 77066) | Marine viral communities from the Subarctic Pacific Ocean - 8_ETSP_OMZ_AT15162 metaG | ecosystem: Environmental > Aquatic > Marine > Oceanic | place: Pacific Ocean | collected 2015-01-08
ATATCAAATTCTTTGTGAAAAAACTCAAGCCAGACAAAATAAGAGAGAGATGTATAATGACTAATAAAGAAAATCCAATGTTAAATAATCAATTAGAAGTAGTTGAAAATATACTTAAAGATGCTTTAGATTCAATTCACTTTGTATCTAATTGGCATAGTGATCCTATTGAAAAAGCAGGTTTTGCTAATGATGAAGTCATTCAAAGTATTGATGAATGCGAAATATATATTAATGATGCATTAGAAGAACTTGAGCAATTTAAGTATCATTATAATTCTGAAGATGAAAATCAAAAATATCAAAATGATGTAATACCAGCTGAAGAATCTTCATTATACGATGAAGAATTTTCATTTCAAGATCATGAAGATGAAACAGTAGGACCTAAAACTGGTTATGAAGATTAGTATATTTAGTGATCCCGCTGATGGACATGGATTCTGGCAATTCGCTGGAATCCTTTTGCCTTTATTATTAGTTTTAAGGGCTATTACTTTTCACTTTTTTAAAACGGATTAAAAATGACTAGAAAACACTTTATTGCATTTGCAGAATTGTGTGCATATAATGATGTAGACGATGCAATTGCTTACGATATAGCTGAAGTCTGTAAAACTTTTAATGGACGATTTAGCACAACGCAGTTCTTTGATTATATTTATAAACTCAAAGAGAAAATTAAACGGCACTAATTTAAGGAGATAAAAATGTTTGAAGCCATAGTTATAGTATGTGTACATGCTCAATTAAGTTGGAAAACTTGTAGTACAGTTGTAGATACTCGAGGTCCATATAAAACCCACCAAGAATGTAAAGCAAGAACCGACGAAATGACTTTAAATATTAAAAATGAAATGTATCCTAATATACCTATGGCTTGGAGATGTGATAAGCCTATTTATCATATTAAAGAAAAGAAAGGAATTTCGTTATGATAGCTTTATATTTTCCCAATGTTTCTAAAGCCGATTTAGCTAAACGTTTAGGTCCTCAAATAACATATATTCGTAATGGACTTAATGGTGTAGATAGAGATAAAACTAATGATGAAAAAGCCTTATGGTTAATTGAACATATATTAGTTAATCTCGAAGATTTAGATGCAGTCAATAAAAGTAAATTTAAATTTGATAGAATAGCGAAAGGAAATTCTTGGAATGTCTAATACTTATGAACCATCAGATAGCATTACAACTACTGTTAATCTAAATAAAATATCTATAGAAATAGAAAATAAACTACTTAATTTTATAGATCAAGATATTGTTCATGATATGCTTATGCCTATTGTTGAACAAATTGTTATAATAGAAAATAATTATACTCAAAAAGACTTAACGAAAATTGAAGAAGAAACTGAAGACGCTAAAATCGGTTTTGACGAATGGTCTACTAAACGTATGAATAAAGCAAATGAGCTTATAGTTCCTATTATAACTCAAATTCTTAAAGATGCTCATTATATAAATGTAAATACTTGGAGATAAAAAATGAAACTGTTTGATCCATTTGACTACACACTCTTATTAATTGCTCTAGCATGTATATTTTATTGGAGCTTAACCCATCAGCTATAAGGAGGACACCATGAACCCTGATGACATTAAAACAACTGAAGATACTGCACCATCTAATATTGAACCTAATGATAAAGCTGAATGGGAAGCAGCTAAAGAAGCAGCTCCACATCCATTTGAAGGTAATATAGGTATTGGTGCAGAAACTGTTAACGGCAGTTTATCTAAAATATCTGATATGATTAACGATCAAATTAATCAAGAAGTTAGTTATATTAGAGAAAATATTATTCAAGAGCTTCAAGAAATACTTTACGATAAAATTACTGAAGCTAAAGACGAACTTCATTATCAAGTTACTCATGAAATATCAAAGAAATATAATATAAATGATGAAGATATAAGTATTATCTTAAAAGGTCATGAAGAATATAGTCTTGAAGATAGAATTGATGACGTAATTGAAATGGAAATGGAGATTAACATTGGCTAAATTAAAACCTCGTTTAAGTATTAATGATAAAGAGTTACTTTTTGATTTAATCGAACATCGTATATTTCTTCTTACAAGTAGAATTGACAGTTCTGAAGAACCTGATGCAATTCATAATCTTGAAAAACTAAAAGATAAATTGGAGCAAATGTAATGGAAGCGTTATTAAATAAGCTTGAATATCGTATTAATGAATTACATTGGGACTGGGACAGATTATCTGATAGTGGTAGAGAAACTTTAGATAAAATGTACAAATTAATTAAAAAGATAAAAAAGATGAACAATCGTCATATTATAGAGAAAGAATAATCTTATGGAAATCTATCCTAATGAAAGAGGCTATAAAAGAATAGTCCACGATATTATACATAATGGTAGTTATCGTGAAACTAGGAATGGTCATGTAAAATCTTTACCTAATCAAATCCTTAAAATTGATGGCTTAGATCATGGATTATTTCCAATAATAACAACACGTTACATACATTGGCCGGGTATTCTTGGTGAGTATGCAGCTATTATAAGAGGTCCTAAAAATGTTGAAGACTTTGAAAAATGGGGCTGTAACTACTGGTCTTATCTCGGTGATGAGAACGGCAACCTTAATTTGGACTATGGTAATCTTTGGATTAATGCAAATGGTAAAAACCAAATGCAAGAAGTGGCTATGGCTCTTCGTAATGATCCAAGTAGTCGTCGCATGGTTATTAGTGGATGGAATCCTGGTAAACAAGATGATCTTAGTCTTCCCTGTTGTCACTATTCTTACCAGTTTTGGCGCAACGATGACTATTTGGATTTACTCTGGATCCAAAGATCTGGCGACTTTATGGTGGGGATTCCCAGTGATATGGTGTTCGCTGCTACTATGCTTTCTTGTTTTGCCTCTTATGCTTGCATTAAGCCTAGATCTATTACTATGATTATAGGTGATGCGCATGTTTATGAAGAGCATATGGAAACAGCTAAAGTACAACTCGATAAAGTATGGAGGCAACCTCCTAGATTTGAATTAAAACAACAATATGATATTCAAGGATTTCAACCTGAACATCTTGGAATATTTGATTATAAGCATAGAGGAAAACTAAATTATGTATTTAAACCGTAATAATTGGGTTGAAGATATCGCATTAATGCATGCAAAATATAAAGCAAAAGATTGGGTTAAAGATAAAGTATGTGAAGAAGATTATAAAACTTTAGATACTTTTCTTGCTCACAGAATAGACTTTTTAGAAGAAGAAGTAACTGAAACTGTAAATGCTTATGGTGATGGAGATGCTAAAGAAGTAGTTGACGGATTAATAGATACAATCGTCGTTGCTCTTGGTACTTTAGATTTATTTGGTGTTAACTCTGCAAAAGTTTGGGATGAAGTATATCATTCTAATATGAATAAAGAAGTTGGTGTTAAAGAGTCTAGACCTAATCCACTTGGTGTACCCGATTTAATTAAACCTGAAGGGTGGGAGCCACCTAATATAGGAATAAAAGATTGTGGTATACTACCTGCAGTATTAACTTATGCAAGAAAATTAAAGGAATAATAACATGAAACATTTTATAATTCGACCTGATCTAGGTGAAATAAATGAAGTATTTTATTTAGATAAATCAGAACCTAAATACCAATGGATACAACGTATGATTGGTGGTAACTTTGATTGTGTAGATATTAATGACGAAGGTGATACTATATATATTAATGATGAAGGGTTACTAAAAAACTCCAATTATTTCTTTGAAGTTAATTCACCTCTTTATGAAAAGCCTTATCCTCTTGCAGGTACCGCTATAGTTTCTGGTACAAATATGGAAGGAGATGATGCTAAACCTAAAATTACACATAAAGAGCTAAAAGAAATAATTAAATTTAAAGGTAATCATAAAATTGATAATGATGCACTTGGATTTAAAATAGCAGCAATACACTAATGGATATTATTTCAATAAATAAAGCTAATAAAGCCTTCACAGGTTTATATAATAATTGGTTTATTCATGAAAAGAATTGGTATAGTGAAAACCTTTTAAATATTAATGACGATATAGATCCAGATGATATTCCTATAGAAAATCTTGAAGATTGTGACTATAAAAATCTAAGAATTCTAGATGAATATTTTAATTATAATTTATATTTTGGAGTAGTAAAATGAAATTATCACATTTTTCAGTAAGTAAAAAGAAATCACCAGTAGACAATATGTTCAGAGCATTTGCTAAAGCATCTTCTTTAGATTTAGGTTTTAGTACTAAAGAAGAAATTAAAGCTAAAGAGAAAATGAATGTATTACATTGGGTTCCTCTAGGTAGCTTTAAAAATAGAAAGTTAGCATACGAATATATTGATAGTTTAAAGACGGATAGTGTAACGGTAGCACAATAAGCTCCAACCTTATTAGTCTGGGTTCAAATCCTAGTTCGTCTGCCAAGAATTCGTTAATATAGAGTAGATTAAGTTGCGAAAATTTAACGAATAGCACAATAAACTGACAATGACTTGAGATTACGTAAGGCTCGATTTATCGCGGTAATTCCTGTCAGCCGACGGGCTACGAGGTGAGTGCAAAATAGCAATGAGAGTTAAGGCCTCCTACTTGGTAGCGACAAGTAAAAAATGCGACTCCTAGCTAACTCGGCCTGGTTAGATTGCAAAAATAAGCCCAGGGTACATAACGTACTCTGGGCTTATTGATCTTTTAAAATTTTTACGAACCCCCATCCGACGTCTCCGTCAGTGCAGCAATTCTTGCGTTCAACTCGACTTCGGACAATTCAGCAGTATCAATCGTTAATGATGTTTGATCTATACGTTGCAATTTAGGTTGCTCAAATTCAGCAAGAGCAAGAGCTAATCTTTCAATAGTCTCTTGGTCTTCAACTTGCATTGCTTTAACTAATTGAACTTTTAATATGTCAACAGCAGCAGGCATCTCTGTGATAACATCGTCTCTAATCTTTTTGAACTCAGAGGCAGACAATTTCATTGCATCTCTAAGAGATTTATTTTGTCGACGAGTTTCAGCACCTTTAGCTTGCATTTTTTTAGCATGTTCTGAATCTATAATTGGACGAAGTTGTTTAAGAGAATTAGGATGCTTTCCGCAGTTCTCGTATCCCATAATAACCTCCTGGGTAAATATTTACTTATAGGAGACATTTAAAAAACGAAACCCCCATCCGAGGTGTGTTATGCGCAAAATCAATCCTATTGCTAAAGCAATCGCTATAAGTCGTCGTCGTACGGCTAGTCTTATAGTTCCTAATAAAAAGAAATATGATCGTAAAAAAGATAAACTTAACGAAAAAGGCTATCGCCTTTTTTTACAAGATAAATTACTTAATAATGAATAGAAAGGTAGGTTACTAATGTCTAAAGTAACAGCAACTAAAATATTACAAGAAGCTATAGAACTTAAAGAAAAGAAAAGTAAAGATTATCAAGGATCTAAATGGTCTGAAGAAGATTATTTTCCATTTGGAAATCAATCATATATGCATATGATACATACTAAATATTTACGTATGAGAAATTTGCTTGATAAACCAACTAAAGATGTAAACTTTGAATCACTTGAAGATACATTAACAGATATGGCAATTTATTGTGCAATGTTTCAAGCATATTTAGAGAACAATAGAAAGGAAACGATATGAAACTCACGTTTGATATTGAAACCGATGGGTTAGATGCAACTAAAATATGGTGTTTAGTTGTACAAAACATAGAAAGTAGTGGAGTATTTAAATTCACTGATGAAGATGATAAGTATCCTAGTATTGCTGATGGTCTTAGACTATTACAAGAAGCTGACTTACTAATTGCACATAATGGTATTGGCTTTGATGCATTAGTTATCTTAAAACTATATGGTATTAATTTATATCATAAAAAGTTTTTCGATACTTGGATTGCATCACAAGTATTAAATTATAAACGTCCACACAAACATGGTCTTGGTGGATGGGGTGAGTATCTTAAGTATCCTAAATTTGAATTTAGTGACTTTGATAATTACTCTGAAACCATGATGACATATTGTGCTAGAGATGTTAAAGTAAATACTGTTATCTTTCATAGACTAATGAAAGAGCTTGAAGTTATTAGAGCAAAACAACCTTTAATAAGTAAAGGTTTATCTTCTGAAATGGAGGCAGCTAAATTTGATGCATACTGTAGACACTATGGATGGGCATTCAATCAAGATAAAGCTTTGATTTTGTTAGATAAAATTAAAAGTAGGATGTCTACTATAGAAAAGATAGTTGAACCTAAATTACCTGCTGTTACACGCTTAATAGATAAGGCACCTAAGATTCCTAAGTTTACTAAGAAAGGATATTATACTGCAACAACTGCACGTATATTAAGTGAGTACCTTAATAAATCTATTAAAGTAGAAGACATATATGCATGGCCTGCTGGTAAAGAGTTTCAACGTAAAGTTACTATGCCTGCTAACTTAGGAAACCTAGAACAAGTTAAAGAATATTTATATTCTATTGGCTGGGTACCTGATGATTGGAAAATGGAAAGATTAGGTAGAGAGTTTATAAAGAAAACTCCTAAGTTAACTAAGACTTCTTTAGAAAAAGTTGGTGAGCATGGTATTCTTATTAACGAATGGACTACACTTAGATCACGTCGTGGTGTTGTTGAAGGTTGGTTAAGAGATCTAAAAGATAATAGATTACATGGTAAACTTTGGGTTGTAGGTACTCCTACATTTAGATGTCGTCATGAAGTTATTGCTAATCTTCCTGCAGCTGATGCTGAATTAGGTAAAGAGTTACGTGAATTACTTATCGCTGAACCTGGAAGAAAGATTGTAGGTGCTGACTCTAGTGGTAATCAATTCAGATCCTTAGCTCATTATGTTAAAGATGATAATCTTACTAATCAAATTATGAGTGGTGATATACATCAATATAATGCAGACATTATTGGAACTGATAGAAGAACTGCTAAGACTTGGATCTATGCATTTCTATTTGGTGCTGGTGCTACTAAACTTGGTAAAGTATTAACAGGTGTTAGTAATATTAAGAGAGGTAAAGAATCAGTAGCTGCTTATGGTGATGCTATTCCTGGATTAAAATCTTTAAAAGAAAAGATAGAAAATATCTGGACAACAACTGATAATCAAAGTACAGTTGAAGGATATATTCCTGGATTAGATGGTCGTAAAGTTTATACACCACAATCTTATCAGACTTTAAATTATTTATTACAAAGTTGTGAAGCTATTACAACTAAATCTGCTTTAGCTTATCAACTTAAAAAGATTAAAGAAGAAAACTTAGATGCTCAACCTAGACTTTATTATCATGATGAAGTTGCTTGGTCTGCCTCAGATAAAGATGCAGATAGAGTATTAGAAATTCTTGTTGAATCATTTGCTGAAGGACCTAAAGAAGTAGGTGTTAATATTATGGCAGGTGAAGGTACAATCGGTAATAACTATGCGGAGGTTCACTAATGATTAAAAATATTACAGTAACTAAAGATTTTATTGATCAACGTGATGCTCGTGCTGAGAAGTATAATCCTAATGGAAGAACACTTGAAAGATTAAAGCTTGATATTGAATGTGAAGTTTATGAGTGGGCTATGATTAAAGAGAATCATTGGGAAGAACATCCTTCTTGGAAAGTTGATGGTGTATTTAAAGGTATTAATATAGATGTAAAGTTTATTAAAACCTGGTATAATATATCTCCAAAGAAAATGGTTTACTTATTACAGCAAAGAGATACTACACATGAGTTCTTTTTCTGTGAGTGGGATTCAAGACCTGAACGTTTATTAAAAGCCGGTGATAAAGTTAAAGTAAATTCACTTGGTATATTACCATACTGGCGTTTAATTGATATAATAAAACCCTCTAAGTTTAACGGATTTTATGCAGATGTAAGAAAGGAATTACAAAATGCAAAATAAAATTATTAATATGTTTGTAGATACAGATTCTATATTCTTTAAGATTGCTTACAATTCTAAAACTCAAAATGAATTACGCAAAAACTTTAATAGTTTTTGTAGAACTATGGAGTTAGCAGTTAAAGAAAAATTAACTAATCCTTTTGATGAAGAAGAAAAATTCTCTGTGCTATATGCAATTAAAGGTTTAAATAATTTTCGTAAAGAATTATGTGGTGACTACAAAGCTAAACGTCCTGAGTTAGATAAAGATATAAGAGATAAATTAAATTTCTTACATAAACATGCACTAAAGAAAGGTGCTGTTGAAGCTACTGGTATGGAGGCTGATGACTTAGTTTCTATATGGGCGTATGAAGCAAGAGAAAATAAAGAACAATATGTAATATGTGGTATTGATAAAGATCTATTACAAATTCCTGGTAATCATTACAATTATAGTAAAGATACCTGGCAATTTATAGATGATGAGACTGGACATTATAACTTAATGTTACAATGTTTGACTGGTGATTCCACTGATAATATCATGGGTCTAAAAGGTATTGGTCCTAAGAAAGGTGCTAAACTTCTTGAAGGAGTTTCAAGTGCATCTCAATGGGATAAGGTACAAGACTTATGGAAAGAACATGGATATGATCATGCTCAATGTCTTATGAGTTATAACCTATTACGTATGTTAACATCATGGAAAGAATATGAAGATATTAAATCATACATTCAAAATAAAACCTCTGTCCGCAAACCAAATGACGTACAGAAACAAAGCGATAAAGCAGATAAAGTATCTGAATTATCAAAATGAATTGAGAGATGAAATGAAGGGGGTGGCTTGGCCATTCTCTTCTAACCCTGTTTCATTTGAAATTACAGCAGGATTCTCTAATAAATCTTCTGACTTAGACAATGTAATTAAACCCTTATTCGATACTTACCAAGGTATCTTTGAAGAGTTCAATGATAATAAAGTTTATTACGCTGAACTACATAAAAAGATTGTACCTAAAGGTGAAGAGTATTTGAATGTTAAAGTGAAAGAATTTTTAGATGACAAGATACAAACAAACGGAGTGCCCTAAGTGCGATTCATCAGATGCCTTTACAATTTATGATGATGGTGCTTATTGTTTTTCCTGTAATTATTCTACTAATAAAATTAATAATAACAATAACTTAACTGAAGAAAGTCAAACTAATATGATAAGAGATGACGAAGAAATAAATGACTTGAATAGTTTCCCAATTACTTCAAGAGGAATTTCCAAACAAGTGGTTGATCACTTTGGAATTAAGATGTCGGTTAATCCTGACGGTTCACCTGGTTCTCACTTCTATCCATACACTAATAAGTATGATGGAAAAGTAATTGCATGGAAAGAAAGAAAGTTACCTAAAGATTTTATAGTTCATGGTAACTTTACTAACATAGAATTATTTGGTCAAGCCGCTGCTAATAATATTAGTGGTAAGACACTTGTAATAACTGAAGGTGAACTCGATGCTTGTGCTGTAGCTCAGGCATTCTTAAATAAATATAATAAAATATATCCAGTAGTATCTATTCCTAGTGCATCAGGATATAAAATATTATTAGAGCAAAGAGAATGGGTTCAGAAATTTGAATCTGTTATATTATTCTTTGATCAAGATGCTGCTGGTAAAACAGCAACAGATAAAGCAGCTAAGATTATCGGTGCTGGTAAAGCAAAGATAGCTAAGCTAACAGAAAAAGATCCTTGTGATCAGCTCTTAAAGCATGGTCATGATAGTTTAATTAAAAGCTATTGGAATGCACAGACCTGGTCTCCCGCTGGTATTGTAACTGGTGAAGCAATATGGGAACAGTATAAAGAACGACAAGCTGTAAAGTCTATTCCTTATCCTGATTGTTTGCAAGGATTAAATGATAAACTAAAAGGAATAAGACATGGCGAGATTACGTTATTCACATCTGGTACTGGCTCTGGTAAAAGTACTGTTGTCAAAGAGATTATCCTGGAATTACTTCACAAGACTGAGGATAAGATTGGTCTCATATCTCTTGAAGAAAGTGTCGGTGATACAGCCGAAAAATTCATTCACATGGTACTTAAACGGGAAGTCGGATCTACTCTGGCAGCTAAGGACCAAGAACGAACAGCTTACATGGAAGTATTTGGCAATGAAAGACTTGTACTCCTCGACCATCAAGGATCTGTCGGTGACTCTTCGCTGATAGATAAGATAGAATATATGTGTCTTATGGGTTGTAAGTATTTAATCCTAGATCATATAACAATCGCTGTTTCAGAAGGAACTGAAGGACTATCCGGTAATGAAGCAGTTGATAAAGTAATGAGTGACTTACTTAAGATTGTAAAGAAGCATAACATTTGGTTGTGTTTAATCTCTCACCTAAGAAAAGCTCCTGGCGGAGGAACATCTTTTGAAGAAGGTAAACTTGCATCAATAGATGACATCAAAGGTAGTGGTTCTATTAAGCAGATCTCATTTGATATAGTTACATTTGCTAGAAATCTGGTATCTGAAAATGAAACCGAACGTAATACCATTAAGTTTAGAGTACTTAAGTCTAGGTTTACTGGGCTTACGGGATCCGCTGGAGCAGCTGTTTACGATAATAAGACTACAAGGTTAACAGCTGTAGGTACACACTTCACGGAGGTCTAATGACTACATCTCAAAACGAAAAGCAATATAGATATGACTGTTTATATATTGATATTGCTTTACGTATTAGTAATATGTCGCATGATACTGAGAGGAAAGTAGGTGCTGTAATAGTTAAAGATAATAATATACTTGCGTTTGGATTTAATGGTATGCCAGCTGGTATGACTAACGAATGTAAGCACTCTAGTGGTGCTACTAAAAAAGAAGTTATACATGCTGAAGCAAATGCAATATGTAAATTAGCAAGAAGTGCAGGACATGCAGAGGGTGCCACCTTATATAGTACTCTCTCACCTTGCATAGATTGTGCTAAACTTATACTACAAAGTGGTATAATAAAATTTGTATACTGTGAACCTTATGAATTTGATGAAGGTATATTATTATTACATGAAAATAAGGTAAAGATAAACCATATAGATAGAAGGAAAGAGTATGGAGACTCAGCTAAAGTATCTAGAAAATAAAATTGGAAAGTCTAAAGCTCATATCGCTTGTAATCTATTAAAAGAAATTTCTTCTGATAGTATTAAAGCATACCTTGTATTTGCAATGGACACTATCCAACAACACTTTACTAGAAATAGTACACGTGGAAATAAATCATATCAAGGTGAAGCTAACTTAACTCATTTAAGTATAGCAGTTGGTTCTTTTATATTAGATGATATTAAATATGCTAATAAAGACCACGCACCTTGGGATTGGTTTAGACTAAGAGCAATGATGGGAGACCTGTTCTTAGAAGCATTCTATCAAACACACCAAATTAATATAGGTAAAACTAAAGACGGAGAGTTTATACCTGTAGAAAAGTTGGATCGTAGTTTGAAAAGAAGTCGTGCTCATTATATAGTTGTTCCAGAAAAGTGGGATCTTATTATACCTGATGGTAGAAGAGATCTACTTAGAGGAACTACATTTGAAATACCATTAGATATTAATAGTCTTATCCAACCTGAAACTTTAAAGCCTGTTATTAAAGGCTGGGATTATAGTAGAAGATCTGAATTTAATAAGCATCTTCATCATAATTTTATAAAGAGTATGAATGTTTTACAACAGACTGGTTGGAAAATTAATACAAGAGTAAGAAGTATATTACATCGTAATAAACATAAACTTTTAGATCAGTATAAATCTTTTAAGAAGAAATATAAATCAAAAATAATTGAATTTGATTTGACTATGGCAAGAGCTGACTTAATAAAAGATGATACCTTCTATCAGTATGTTGAAGCTGATTACCGTGGTAGAATATATTATACGACACCATTCTTAAACTTCCAAGGAAATGATTTAGCCAGAGGACAAATGCTTTTTGCAAAAGGTAAAGTCATGACTGAGGAAGGTTTAAGAAGGTTAAAGATTCATGTTGCTTGTGCATATAATGAAACGTTTCATAAAGATAATCTACCTGAATGGTTGTTTACTGATTATAAACCGTACTTAATAGAAGAAGGTTTAGAAGATATATCAGTAGATAAAATGAAGTTAGAAGATCGTGAAGCCTGGACTGATAATAATATAGAGTTTATATTTAAGATTGCTAAAGAAGAAATCGTAGATTCTAATGCAGAAAAACCTGTATCATTATTAGCTGCTGCTTTAGAAATATATAATGCAACAGAAACTGAAGGACCTTATATAACTTACCTTCCTATTCCTATTGATGGTAGTAATAATGGATGGCAACATCTATGTGCTATGTCAAAAGATAAAGAGGCAGGTGAATTAGTAGGAGTTGTTCCGCAAGATATTCAAAAAGATTTCTATGTACAATGTGCAAAGAATCTTATTAAGAAAGTACCTGAATGGTTTGAAGAAAGACAAATCCCTATGAAGCATATAAGAAAAGGAATTACTAAACGTGGTTCAATGACTAGAGCTTATAGTGCAGGTGCATTAAAGATTGCAGAGAATATGTATCTTGATTGTCATGTGGAAGGATACTTAGAAAAGTATAATATAACTGAGGAAGATTGCGTCATGCTTGCTAGACAACTAGTTAAAGCTATTGACGAAGTTTGTGCTGGTCCATTGCAAACTATGAAATTCTTACAGAAAATTGCTGAAGCAGAGATAGCATCTGAGTATGCTAAAAATAGTAAGCAGAAATCTATAAGATGGACAACACCGTCAGGGTTCCCAGTAATTTATGAAGCATTTACTGAGAATGAATTTAAAGAAAAAGCTATCATTAGTTGTAGTGAAAGAAAGATTAAGCCAACTATTCTTAAAGAAGATGGGTCAAAGGAAGAGACAGATACTATAAGAATCCAACACGTTGGTAAAGAACCTACAGACAAACCAAAGATTAGATCTTTTATGTCTGGTATCTCTCCTAACTTTGTGCACTCTATGGATGCTGCACATATGGCTAATGTAATCTGTGAATGGGAAGGGGATTTTGGCGCGGTCCATGATTCCTATAGTGTCCACGCATGTGATGTTGATAACCTTTTACAGTTAATAAAAGATAAATTTATTAAGATGTATAGTTATCAAAACTTCTTTGATGTCATTGAGAAAATGATCATAACGAATCCTGATAATTTCAACTATCGGCAACCTAGAATAGGCGAATTAAATATTAAGGAGGTACAAAATAGTGACTACTTCTTCGCGTAAAGGTATGCTACCAGTAAGATTAGGGATAGAACCTGATAATAAAACTGCACTTGCAGGATTAAATATGGATCCATCTCTTGCTGATACGATGTCTGATAGACAACTTGATGAGTTAGTTATACAAAACGAACACAATCGAATTGTCAATTGGTATAGTGGTGAAGGGAAAGAAGCTGAAGGCAAACAAGCCGCAGCTAATTATAAAAAGAAAGCATTAGAAAATCTTTCTAAAGCATGATTGAAACTAATATCATTCCTAACTGGTGGCAGTGGTGGTTAATAATAGCTATCACTATTAATACAACAATCAATTTAATTGTCTTCTTTAAAGGAAGAAAATTTATTAAACTTAAGAAATAAAAAATCCCCAAGAGTATCGTAAAGATATTCTTGGGGAATTTTTTGTATTACCTAAGGTTATTCTTGCGGTAGAATTTATCTATATAATCTACATGCTTATTATAAAAGTAGTTATCTATCTTACCAAAGATCTTACATATTTCTAAACTTAAATACATTTTAATTTGCAAGATTGACATTTAATGTACTCCCTAATCCTTGTTTCTTTAATTCACTAATTATTATTGCTCTTCTTTCTTTTAAATCTTTTAATGCTTTATCATTTCTTCTTTTTAAATCTAATCCTTGAGGACCTACAATAATTTTTAAGATCTTTTTAATATCACCTTTTGTTAAAGAAGTTGTTGGTGGTATTGTCTTACCATTTATAGTTCTAGGCATTGGCGAAAGATTATAACCAGCCATATTAATTAATGATTCAATACGGTTTGCTATTATAAAAGATCTTTTATTTTTTTCACTTGTAAAATCAGCAACAGTCATAAGTTTATTTTTACCTACAACTTCTGAAGGTGCTAAATCCATTACTCTTTTTACAATAGTTTGTAAATGTTTAGAGGCTTTATCCATATCTCTTTTAGATCGTCCTTCTGGTCCTGGAAAGATATGTCGTATACCTCTATAATCTATACCAAGATTTCCCCATGCTTCATGAAAAGATTTACCACCCATTTCAACGACAGTATTATCATCATTTGCTTTTTGATTAAGTAAATCTAATTGTTTATTACCCCATTCTAAAACTTGTTCGCTATCTCTAGATTCTATTAATGATTGTTCATGATGTATATTCATTTCTTTACGAATAGTTCTAAAAGTACCTAAGTCTGTCCATACTGCATCAAAAAGTGGTGATATAAATCCTTGATTAGCACCTCTTTCCTTAGCCTTTGTATGTATTTTAACCCAAGAATTTCCAGTAAATGATCTACCAATCATATTACCATCTTTACTTTGAGTGATAGTTGCTAATAAACCTCCAGCTGTTTCTCTTCCAACTTGTTCCATCCCATCTCTTTCTACGATAGCTGCTGCACTTGGTACAGATCTATATAGTTCTACAGATTGTTGTCTTTTAGTTTTTCCTACAGCAAGACCTGTTAAGGCTCCACCTTCATCTCTTATATCCATAAGAATTCTAGGAAATTCTTTTCCCCAAACACCTTTATCTTGGTTATGTGTTAGCTTCATTCCTTTAGTATTTATTAATTGTTGAAAAGCTTCAGGGTTTTGTGCAAAACTTCGACGTATAATCTTTTCCATTAATTTAATATTATAATTATTTTCTGTCTTAGCTTTCTTACCTACAAACTTTGAACCATCTTTCCAAGGTTTACTATATGTTGCTTCATCAAACTTTCCACTTTTATGACTTTGATATGCATGCTCTACAGATTGAAATACTCTACCATTCTCTCCTTCAAAAGGTCTTTGTGCAAGGTTACTTAAGACTGCAGCTTCATTAGTTCCATGCCAAATATTAAGTGATCCTCTAGGATTTTCTCTTAACTCAGGTTCACTCATAGTATAATGCGCTTGCTTACGTTCATCTAAAGAACTTTCTTTTCCACTAATCCAAGATGTAAATCCTAAAGAGTTTACAAACTTTATAGGTTGATCTGTTAAGATTGCTAACTGTGCATTTGTTTTTAATACCTGATTTATTTGAATTGTTTCTGGATCAAAAGTTTGATAAATAGAATCAACTAATATACTATGTAAAAATTCTATAACATCCTTTTCTTTTAATGCATTAGCAGATATTATATTACCAATATCTTTTGAGACTGGACTATTCTTTATAGTAATTCCTACATATTGTTTTAAAGATTCTAATTCTTGTCCATATCCCATAGTCATTGGGGATTTCTTTAAGAAGTTTGCAGTATCTTCAACTGCCTTCTTTAATATTTCTTTATACATAGGTTGTTGATTAATAGGAATCTCTAATCCATCTAACAATAAATTAAATCTATCCAGCATTGAATCTTTCATAGCAAATCTTAGATCTTGAAAATCCATTAGCTCTGCAGCAGCAGTAGTATCTGGTATTAATACCCCTGCTCTTTTTGCAATAGCTACACTACCTAAAGCCATCGCCATAGTAGCAGGACCATGAGTTTTACCATCTATCTCTACACCAATATTAGTCTTATGTATTGTTCCTGCTTTTCTAGCTTGATCCCACTTAGCTAAGTCCATAAGATAATCCATAAGTAGAATTACTTCTTCTTCATGACCATCAAGATAAGTCATTAGTGCTGGGTTCTTTGCAAGAAAATTATTATTAAAGTTTTGTTTTATTGAAGCCTTTACTCGATTTTCTTTTTCTTTATTTGATGGAGTAACCGCAGCTTTTGCAAAATTATGAAAGCTTTTTAATATTGCTTTAGCATTATTAACATCAAAGTTTTCTAAGTTTTCTAATAAATAATTTCCCCATCCTACTTTTTGTTTGTATTCTTCAGAGTCAATTGATTGTTTAAATATTTTAATTCTTTCTTCAGCTGATCGTGCCTGTCTATATCGCTTTTTAAATTCTCCTTCAAAGAAGAAAGCAGACATAATCTCCATCCAATCTTTCTCTGTTTCACTATTACCATTTGGAGTAAACTGATAGCTGTTACCACCACCTACTACAAATCTAATTAGTTTATGTGCTTGAGGATTATATAAAGTTTGTTGTGCATGAATTCTACCAGTCAATGCTTGAATAGCAAAAGTTAAATGATTCTCTCGTCCACTATATTTTTGTATTGCATTTGCTACATTTATAAACTTCTCTTGGTTTTCTCTAAGTATAGCTTGTGGATTATACTCTTCAGCTAGTTGATAAAGTCGTTCAGCTTTTTCACTATGACCTGCTTCCTCTGCCATTTTAGCATTTAAAAATAGTAATTCTTTTTCATTATGTAAATCAGCTAATTGATGTGCACCTATTTTAAATTGCTTAGCAAAGAAGCTATTAGGATCTATATCCCCACCTATTATTGGTACATCATGACCATTAAAAGCTAAGAGCACAGACCATAGAGCTATCTTTTCTCTTCGAGGATCATTAACATATTTTATTCTATTCATATTTTCTACAGCTTGATCAAGAATATGCCTTGTAGTTCCAGGTAAATCTGTTAAACTTCCTATTTTACTTGTCATATTTCTAGTAAGTACTGCTTGCTCAGTTACCTTATGACCCCCTTCACTTCTTGCAGAATCAGGTTCTACTTCTGGTTGGGAAAATAATCCAGGCATTCCCTGTCTTAATCTTGAAAATTGTAAGATACCTTCAGGTGTAATTTGAAATACAGTTTGTCTATTTACTTTTTCAGGTAGCTCTTTAAATAAATTTGAGTTTGCTCTTGAATATAATCTTGCTACCATATCTCCTAGCATAACAAAAACATCAGGAGATAACTCTTGATAGTCTCTTAAATAAAAGTCTTGTGGTAAGCCTTGTTTATCTGCTTGAAATCTTTTCCATTCTTGATAAACACCTCTTCCTACTTGTTCAGACATTTCAGTTTTCTTTAAAGTAGGTAGCTTATTTAAATCTTTTATCTGCTCAATTTCTTGTACTACACTTTTAGGATCTGCATCAAATAACTCTAGCTGTTTATCTGCGTCTCCATTTAATCTCTGATGTAAAGCTTGAGTTGGTGTGATCCCTTTTTCTGCTGAATCTTTTTGTGCAGCAAACATTTCATCTACAAGAAACTGTTCCATTGCTAATGACATTATATATGGTAAGTCTGGATCAACATCTATATTACCTTGTTTATCTATTGCAGTTGCATTTAATATTTGACTATGATATGCAACAGCTTGTGCTGTAAGATTAACTTGAGATCCTCTTGTTATAGGTACATCTGGATTTAAAACATTACCTTCATTATCGATGTTTACAAAACCAGTATCAGTAACAGGAAGTCCAGTAGTCTTATCAATTCTACGTTCTTCTAATATACCAGGATGCTGCTCTTGAAATTCTTTAATACTTAATGGTGATAACCCTTGTTGTTTTCTTTCATTATTAATTGCATAAAATTTTTGAGTAGCTTCTTGTCCACCTGCCCATCTAATATTACCAGTCATAGATAAACCTAGAGCTTTAAATATACTTGCAGAGTTAGATGCTCTTCTTCTCATATTATCAAGTGCCGTTATAAGATATTTTGGTAATACGTTAGGATCATATTTATCAGATTTCTGGTAGTCTCTTATTGCTTTAATTTTAGAATACATACCTTTAATATACTGATTCTGTTTATCTATACGATCAGCATTAATTGTAGGTATTTTTCTTTCGGTTACACCAGTTTCATCTAATTCAGATGCGCCAGTAGTAACTTCATCAGTACCTGCTACCTCTTCAGTAGGAGCTGCTTCAGATTCTTTTATCTGTTCTTCTTTAAGTGTAAAAGGAGTTTCAATTTCCTGTTCTTGCTGTGCTTGATTATCTTCTTGAAAGAATTCTAATTGTTTATCACTTGCTGTTCCTAATTTATCGGCTAAGGTTTCTGCAGGTAAATCAATTGCTGCTTTCATATCTGCATCAGTTGTAATCTTAACACTCATAATATCTATTCTCCAAATAAATTACGGGCTAACCATTTATTTCCTTGATTAAATGGTCCTATTCCTGGTGTAATTTTAAATAATTTGTAAGCCCCTTGTTCTGTTTTACCTTGTATAATATTAACAGCACCTTCACCTGCTCTAGCTACATTAGATAAAGCAGCGGCTTCTCCTGATATATTATTAAATATCCACTCAACAGGATTTTTAGATGATGTTTCATATATAGGAAATACAAAGTTTAAAGGTCTTTCAGCAACACCAATTAAACCTGATGCTCCAAATCCTCTTTGTAATTTTTCCATATCATCTAAGTAAGGTGAAGGTTTACCATACTTTATTAAATCTTTTAAGTACTGTGCTGCAAATCCTAATGCAATCATTGTTGTCATGATAGCAAACATATTATACTTCATTGCAGGTGTACCACGTTTAACATAGTCACCCCACATTCTTGGTATATGATTTGCAGTAAAGGTTGCAATAAAACCTTGGAACTGTGTGAACAAAGCTAAGTGCTGGTTCTGATAAAACAATGGTCGGTTATATGTCATAGGTAAAGCAATAGCTTCGTTAACAAAATTTGATTCAGCATTAACCATCATATTATCAAACTTTGAATCAGCATATTTTTGTGCATCACTTAATCTTAACTCAACTTGTCCATCAGCATTAATTGTTTGTTGTCCATGATGATCAGTTCTAGAAACATAATCAACTAACCAATCAACATCAATACCTAAATTTCTTAATTGCTCTTCAGCTTCTTGTACTTCATTAGTATATATAGCATCAGCTTGATCCCACTGTTGCTGAGGTCCTACAAAATTTGCTGCTTGTCTATGTCTAGCAATTAAGTTTACATGATTCATTATAAAATCTGACGCAATAGAAGCTCTTATATTACGTGTATAATCTGTCCATTGCTGTAGTAATATAATTCTAAAGAATCTATCTAATAACTTTCTTGATGCATGTGTATTTTCAGTTGCACCTGTAGTTTGTGCTGCACCAACGTCCCAATCAAAGTATCCTAATCTTTTAATGTTTGCTTGTCTTTCTTCTTTTTCTAATTGTCTTTGTGTAGAAGAATACCTTGGATCTTTTATAGTAGACCAAGCTGCTTGAGCAAACTCTTTACTAGCACTCATAATTGTTTTAGATATTTGTGTAGGTGTTAAAGCTCTAACAGTCATTGCTATTTCTACAAAAGAAGATACAACTGCTAATGGTAATCCTGCTAAAGTTGTAAAGAATAATAAGTTCTTTTGTACACGAGCAAGTGTTTTACTTTCTAAACGTTTATAGTTACCTGATTCAGCATTTAAATAATCTTGTAATTGAGCAGCAACCTTAGCAATAGTTTCTCTATCTACTCCTTCTTGTTCTGCTTGCATTAATTTTTGATAGATCTTTTGATTGTTATCTCCAAGAAATTCTTGATAAGTTTGAAATCTTGCAGCAGCTTTTGCAGAGTTTGAAATATTTACAAAAGAATCATTCTCCATAAACTTTTTAAAGGAATCTCTTTCTGCTAATCCTAAACGATTCTTTTTATGTTGTGAAGGTATATGCTTTCCTTTTCCTACATCAAAGACATTATCAAATCCTGTAATATTATTATCTTCTACAATATCCCGAGTTATATCTTTAGCTGTATTTAAATCCATACCAAATTCTTTAACTAAAGCCTCAGCAAATTCATTCTGATTTTTTTCAATGATACCTTTATCAAAAGATTTATATCTTTGTAAGTAGTTACCTCTTCTTCCTACTTGCTTTTCAAAAGATTTACCAGGATTATTTTGTTCCCAAGCATACTTTTGTGCTTCATATAATTTATCAGCTAACATTGTTGTATCTGAATACCATTGATTCAACCAAAACTTATGGTCTTTTAGATTAGCTTCTTGATCAAGACTATTCCAATCTTGTTGAGTAAGTTTTTTATTTTTTTCAGATCTTTGTTTTGTTTTATTGTTTATCCAATTATGAAACTCATTAATAATTTGAGATAACTTTGCTTGATTAATTGTACCAAAGCCTGCCATCTTTGCATACTCTGCGGGTGTCTTAACTAAATTTCTATATTTAGTTAATAGGTTACGCTTTCTTTCTTCAAAGTTTTCTCCTGAATGTATACGTTGTAAATTCCCACCAAACATACTAGCTAACTCTCTCATAGCTTGAGAAGTTTTTTGTATTGCTTCAGTAAATATAAATCTTGTAGAGCCTCTCCATAATACTGGAATAGCACTCCACATATCTTTTACTTTTTCAAATGCGTCTTTTGATTTTTGTTGTTTCTTACCTTCATTACTTAAGCTATTAAAATCTGAAGCTCCAGATTGAGAAGGTGTTGGTACAACTGTATTAATCTCTTTAATTGTTTGGATTTTACCAGTCTTTCTTTTCTCTTCTTGAGCTTGTTCTCCAGCAAAAGATAAACGTTTTTGTTCTGCTTTATCTCCTCTTACTGCAACATCTGCCCATTTTCCTGCATCATAAAGCGTTCCTGGTACAGAAAAAGCAGATCCAATAGTTCCTCCTGCAATCAAAGCATTAAGCATTCTATTCTGTAATTCCATTGGATTAAACTTTTTATTACTTCCAGCAACAGCTGCCATATAACCAGTTAATTCTTGACCAGCTTCTGTTAATGCTTCAGAACTAAAACCTAATACTGATTTACTAGAAAAAGATTTTAAAAAGTTTACTGCAGTTAATTGTTGCTTTGCAATCTCTGCAGCATTTCCTAATAGCTTAGCAGATTCTACTCGAGTCATCTTATTAATTGCAAGTCTAGCTGCATCTTCTGTTATAATATTACCATCGGCTGCTTGCTTTTGTACATATGCCTTAACCATTTTATTTCTAACAGCTTCATTAAGTAGTGTACCTTTAAAGTTACCCATTAAAAATTTAATACCTAAACGATCTAGCACAGTCATTGTAACACCAGCAGCTACCGCAAGTGTTGCTCTCTTCTCTTCTGGTGTTCCTTCCATTTCATTATAAGTTTGACCAGTAAAAATTGAAACAGGTAAAGCAAGTGATACCCCTTTAGTTGCAGGAGCTAAGACAGTACCAAGTATTGAAGCCCCCATATATGGTAGTGAGATAGCTGCATTAGTTTTAATGTATTCAAAGAATTCTCCAATGCCATTTATATCCCATTCATTTCCAACAATATTTCCGTCATCATCTAACACAGGTTTTAATGCATTCAATTTTAAATTAGGAACATCCATAAGAAGTTCTCTATTTCTAGCAACTCCTTGTTCTCCTTTTCCTTTAAGCCATTCAGAAAATCCTGGTATATCTGTTTTCTCACCAATCATTTGGATAGCACCATATATACTTTCTGCTGCACCATCCCAACCTACACCAAACCCATCCCATCCAGGATGTAAAGAGTGGTTTGTTATATCTCTATCTAACCAATCATTATAGACCATACTCTTATTATATTTTTGAGCTTCTCTTTGTCTTAATGCAAAGGCTTCTATTGATTCACCTGGTTGACGAGGCTTAGTTAAATTATATAATTCTTTTTCATTAAGTGCAACTTTTTGGAATTCTTTTTCTTTCCAAGTCTCTGCATTAGTTGCATCGTTAATTGCAACTTGTGCTTTCTCCCAATCATCTAACTCTTTATTTTCTAGTACCTGATTAGTAGCTTCAGAAACCTGAGCGTCTCCCCATTGCCATGCTTCTATATCTTCAGCAGTACTAAAAGCCCCTAGCTTTGTGATTCCTTTACGTAAAACTGTTTGAGTAAAGTCTTCACCTTTATTATTTCTTAATCTAACTAATTGACGATTACCAGTAGCATCCATCTTAGGACTACCATCTGGGTTTGTTAAATAAACAACATTATTAAAGCCAAAGTTTTCAGCTAAGTTTCTAAGTTGAACCCAAGAAGCTGTACCCCCTGGATCACCCGCAGTAAACTTACCTTCAGGATCTAACCTCATAATCTCTGCGGCAGTAAGACCTTCTATTCTAAGTAATTTACCTTCAGTATTTCTTAAGGTATCTCCATCTACAAAAGCATGTCCATCACTACCAGTTAACTCTGTAGGTGTTGGACCAAATAGATCTAGCACTTGCTGATCTGAAAGATTTAACGTCATGTTATTAAGCTCCTTTACCTTCAGCTTTTAATTTCATATTATAGTTAAGTAAGTCTTGTGCAAATAATGCAAATGGTGTGTATCCTGGTATTGGATTTCTATATCTATTATCTAGTGTACCATTTTTGACTTGCTTTTCAAATTCAACTTTAACATTACCATAAAAGATTTCAAGTTGCTTTTGTTTTGCAGCTGGACTTAACCCATGCCCAACTCCATATTTAGATTGAATGATATTATCATTTAGTGTTTTAAATTTATCATGAGAAAATGTAACAGTCTCTCCGTCTACAGTTTCTTTAAGTAAACCAGGTACTGCAGCCTTATGAACAATTGCAAGTTGTTCTAAGAAAGGTCTTAGACTACTTGGTTTTATACCATCTGGATCTCTATTTGTATGTGCAATAGCCATGTTGTATGCTTGAGTACCATACTCTGATGCTGCAAGAGGATCGATATTATTTTCCATAGCCCATTTAACTATTTCATCTGCGGCTTTACCAGGTCTAATATCAGTTTTGTAAGTAACACTATAAGTATTGTTAGTCTTACTTCCTGTTTCATATTTATCTAATCGATTATGATCTTCTTTAATACGAGATTCTACATGCTTAGCCATTTTCATTCTACGATCCTGATACTCTGGAGTACCTGCTACTAACTTAGGATCAGTTTGGTATGATGCATCTATTCTAGTTTTACCACCATCAGCAGACGTATACTTTATCTTTTCCTTTGTGACCGGATCAGTTAACTCATATTCACGTGCCCATCCTTTTACCATCTTATTACCAACCTTTTTCCAATAAGGTTTACGTTCTCCTACCTGTCTAGGAGTTTGTCCTATACGTATAAGTTTACTATAGTCTCCAGTCCTTTTAAAGTTTTGTATAGAACCAGCTGTAAACTTATGGCTATTCTCAGCAATGTATTTATTTATTGCAGCTTCTTTAGTATCAACTCTTTTTAAATAACCTTTAGCTGCATACTGTAAAGAGCCTCCATGATTAAATCCTAATAGTCTAGAACCAAGATAA